>Ga0209700_101020_pt1 | contig 56816 bp, 21 predicted proteins | sample SiratroredBW_FD_187528 | JGI IMG/M metagenome (GOLD analysis project Ga0209700, IMG submission 187528) | Root nodule microbial communities of legume samples collected from California, USA - Siratro red BW (SPAdes) (version 2) | ecosystem: Host-associated > Plants > Roots > Nodule | place: USA...
AAGTTATATTCAGTGTGATATATATTATAATTTTTAATTTATATAAAAATATACAAATATGACAGCTAAAAAAATTTGAATCAGGTTATTCAAAAGTTCAAAAGAAAAAAAGAAGAGTTGAATTTTTATTGAATCACAGAAAGGGATTATGGATAAATTTATAAAAACAAACAAAAAAAAAATGAATTAGAAAATACAGTTGAGTCTTCTTTAAATGAAGAACATAACAATATAAATTTAAATTTAGGTGAAGATAACAATGTAAATATAGGCGTAGACAATAATAAAGTAGTCAACAAAGATAATAATTTTGATTCTCAAACTAATGATTCACAAACTCAGGATAATGAGAATGAAATTGCAAGACAAAATGATTTTAATATTAAAAATATATACGATCCAAGTCAACAAGAAGATATTGATACAAAATTAAGAGACTTATTAGTAGAAAAAGGCCCTATTAGGATAACTGATATAGATTTTCCAAAAGATAAATACTCAAGACACTTTTCTGTATCATATTATATCCAAAAAAAATTGTTTAATGGGGAGAAAAATGAAAGAAGATGACTCATTTATTCCACAGATTTAGATAAAGTATTATGTTTTTGTTGTAAATTGTTTAACAATTCTAGTATCAGTTACTTAAGGTGAAAGGAGTTTTTCAAATTAAACTAATAAAATCTTATTTAAGATCAACAATGTCTCAACAAAAAAGATTAAACGAAAAATTAATTATGATAATTTAATAGATAATTTAACATCACAAACAACTCGAAAAATAAAGTTTAGATTAAAATATCATAATTTTAATTATTTTATTAATTTAAAAAAGACATAATTTTTTTATTCGCTTTAGGCCTCCCGAAACCTTGAGCTACCACTGCTGTTATATTGAAGTATAAGTATACAGAAGTAGAAAAGGGTGATATTAGTATAATTATCATTAAAAATATAATATAATAATATAATTTTTCAATACTTTTATAGGAAACCTCATGCTACCCTCATTAAGGATAAGGTTGTAGTTCAATAACCAGTTCAAACGATTAAATCTATGTTAAGAAAAAATGAAATTTTAATAAAAAAAATCTTGGAGATTGAAAAAAAAATTTCTTTTATTCACTTTATATTGGTTTATAATTCCCATGTTTATATTTGAATCAAATCAGCGAGCACACCTGCAATATTTTACCCAAAAATATTTTAGCTAATGATTTATACTTTAAACTAAGTTATAATATATGAAAAGTTATAATATATAATAACTTTGTATCTTGATTAAAAACCATAGTCAACAGAGGAATTCATTTACCCATTGAAAATGGTATCGTTTCTTAGGTTAATGATTGCTTCGTTTATTTGTTGACAAAAAAACAAAGTGTTGTTACTTGAAAATAGAAAAAATAAATAAAACTTTAGCAAATAAGTTTAATATGCGTTTCACATTGTATATTCCATAACCATGAATGGCTTCGTAAATCTTAAAATAAAGTAGTTAACATATACTGAAAAGATTATTATCCTTATCGAGAATTTCATAAAGTCTAATCCTTTTCATTATCGAGATATATATGACATTAAGTTTCCTTTGCCTTACCCGTACTATTTTGTCCTCTCTTTCTATTTTTTTTTCAATAATTAAATCACATGCACAGGAGATTATAGTCAAGACAAAATATAGTTAATTATTAACAAAATAGTTTTTAATTTTTCTCTTTTCAATAATTAGATTTTTATAAGTGTTATATAATTCATTTTATTTTAAACAAAATTTTGAGTTTGATTCTTAGAAATACAATAAGGTTAAAAATATAAAGCCGTTAAATATCATTCAATTCATCAAATTACTTTATATATATATATATATATATATATATATATATATATATATATATATATATATATATATATATATATATATATATATAAACAAAATTAGTTAATCTGTAGTTTTTATCTAATTTTATTAATAACATGTAATGTATTTATAAGGTCAAATTAATTTATGTAATTATTATAATTTTGATATTTTTTTTCTTTCTTCTTATTTTTATTTTCAAACTATTATGTGTAAGCCACCCGAAATATTCACCATTAGGAAGGTTTTTAATATTTTTCGCCTTATTGCTAAGATATAAGTGCTTTTTTGTTTTAGATATGAACATATTATATTTGACATCGAAGTTTTTATTAAAATTGTACGTGATGAGATTTGATATTTTATTTCATTAATATCAAATTTTAATTTATTAGCGAAATTTAAATCATGTAAAAAACTATAATTATTTTCTAAATAAACAATATTTTAAAGAAAAACAATATATTACAAACCTGACCATCTCATTTACATTATCAATTGAAAATAACAAATAAAAAAAAGAAAAATAGAGATCGTATATGCAAGTCTTCTGAAAAAGGTAATTCGTACTTCAAATTTTATTTCAAAAGAGCTATAAAGTCATGTTTTCGTATAAAATACAAGTAACCCTATAAAAATATACTAATTTTAAAGAAAATTTGTTTAAAGGTTTGGATATCCATATATTTTCTTTCCTTTTAATAAAATTTCTTCTTTTTTTAAATCTTTTAATTCTCCGAATATAACAAAATGTGATCCATACTAAGATTATATATATTTATATTTTTTAATAGAAAAAAGTTGTTTAGTGTTTACAAACACAACTTATATCCATAACAATCGGTACAAAATTTAAGTTATAATATGATAAGTTAATGATTGTTTAATTTATTTGTTGACAAAAAAAAAAGTGTTGTTACTTGAAAATAGAAAAAAATAAATAAAACTTGAGATAATCAGTTTAATACGCGTTTCACATTTTTATATTCTCTTTTCCATAACCATAAATGGCTTCATAAATCTTAAAATAAAGTAATTAAGATATACTGAAAAGATTATTATCGTTATCGGGATTAAAAACAAAAAAAAACTTGATTTATGGTTGTCATTGGTGAGCTAGTAATTTGATAAAATCTAATCCTTTTCATTATCGAGATATATATGACATTAAGTTTCCTTTGTCTTATCCGTACTATTTTATCCTCTCCTTCTATTTTTTTTTCAATAATTGAATCACGTGGACAGGAGATTTATAGTCAAGACAAAATATAGTTAGTTATTAAAAAAAAAATTGATATATCTTCGATAATGATATTTTTGTATATCTTTATGAAGGAGCGTTCTCGTTACAAATAGTTTTTAAATTTTCTCTTTTCAATAATTAGATTTTTATAAGTGTTATATAATTCATTTTATTTAAAACAAAATGTTGAGTTTGAATCATAGAAATACAATAAGGTTAAAACTATAAAGCCGTTTAATATCATTCAATTCATCAAATTACTTTATATATATAAACAGAATTAGTTATTCACATAATATTTACAACACCGTTTTTTAATTTGTAGTTTTTATCTAATTTTATTAATAATATGTGATTTATTTATAAGGTCAAATTAATTTATGTAATTATTATAATTTTGATATTCTTTTTCTTGTTTTCTATTTTTATTTTCAATTTTCGTATCGATCTCAGTTTTTAGATAAGTATGTGATTATAATACTCAAGTCAATTATAAGAAATGATGATATAAAGTTTTTAAAGAGTCATTACTTTTTGTCTTAATATATATATTTATGTATATATTATTTGAGTATCTATGTATACACTATTTGAGTTGAATTGTTATCTATAAAAATAATTAAGTTAAATATAAATAAGTTTAAAAAATATCTTTAATCATTGTTTTATTAATAATTTATATTTGATTATTGATAATAAAGTAATTAAATCAAATTTAAAAAATTGGTTAATTGTTCGAGTGACTTTTGAAAATGTCAAGATGTCAACACTTATTTTTATCATATTGATGTATTGACATCGTGAACAATAATCGATACATGATATCTTTGGACACTACATACTAGCATGGTAAAATGAAGTTCTAAAGTATTTCGAGTGACACCAAAAGATAGGAAAGGAAAAATTACAACTGAAAATTTTATTTACATAAAGTGAATTAATAAAAGGGATATTTACAATTTGAACGTTTTCTAAAATCTATTTTTGAAATAATAGGTACCTATTTATAGAAGAGGTAATATTTTTTTAGAAAAAAACTCTCTTTTATAAATGCAAGTTTTCCTTTTAACTATTAATTGACAAAAGGCACGAATTGATTGGGTTGTCGTATAGTAACCAAACGTGTCTATCAAATTTCAGGAGTGTGTCAGACACTGAATTATGCTGTGGCCCATTTCGTTATCCACATTGATGCTATACAAATTCATGATCAGTGCCCTCGCATGGGCCAGGAACAGTACCACACTACAATTGGGTTTGTTGGTTTCGATAACCCTTTTCAAAAATATTTATAAAATAAGAAAAGTTGACAGAAAAATGGAATAACATTTTCTATAAACTGTATAAACATTATATTTTTTTTAGAATTTCGTGAATACTCTTCATCTGTGTAATGACAATGGAAAGGAACAAAAGTGAAAATATAAGAATATGGTGGTCCAGAGTGAGGCATCAAAGTCCATGAGAAAGGTTCTTTCAAAGGATTTGCTTATAAGGGAGCATGTCCTTTCTCTCAGTGTCACTTTTCACACCCATACACGTATAAGGAAAACATTCATATCATTTTATTTGAATAGCAATATCATAGGACCCAAAACGACACTACAACACAATGACACAACACAACATTCCAATCATTGGAGTGGCTTGGACGTTCAACTACTCTTGCAATTACACTTAGCAATGGGACCATCACAAAAACCACTCCTAACACCATTTCACAACTTAATTTTTTTTCAACTATATATATATATAAGGGGTAACTTAGAATTGAGATGAGACACACCAACATGACCAAACTTGGGCTTAGCATTCTGGGATCAGGTTGTGGTCTCTCCTAGGATCATGGCAATAGTTGTAAACCATGTGGGTGTTTTGGACCCATTGCATGGCCCTAAACTGGTCAGGGCTCAGACTTCCAAAGCCAGATGGAGAGCCAGAAGGTGGCCTGCATGAGGCAGAGCTTTCACTAGTGCAACCTTGAACTCTGAAGTTTTTGTACCTACCAATGAAGGGTTGGTATTTATAATCAGCTTTGTATTTTCCACCCTCTGTTGCCCAAGAAGATGCATCCCATATTGACCCATACACATACATTGGCCTTGAAGGGTATGTGGCCTCACTTTTCCTTGGATACCTTCTTATTGGGACATCATCCACAAAAAATCTGCATATATATGTTGTTTCCATTATAACTCAACTTAGTTAACAACAATGCATGCAACATATTAATTACAATAACCACATTCATTATTACACAAGCAAGATTGTGCATCACAAGCAAGATTGTGCATCACAAGCAAGATTGTGCATCACAATCACGTGATGTCAGAAAAATTCCTAGTCATAATCTAACAATGAGCTATGAATGAAAGTGTTTCCAAATTAATAATGTAGATGAAGCGTAAGCAGATTTTGACTATGCACTAGTTTAGACAAACACAAAAAAACATAACTGACACAAATTTTGAAATGAGGCTTAACTTTGACTACTTTCAATATAAAGATTTCTTAAATCAGTAGTCTACGTACGGATAGTAAAAAAGGTTCTTACAGTTACCTCACTATAAATAGTCATGCATCTAAAAGTGATAAAAGTTAATATTGTAAATTGATGAACATGTGGACATGTAAATTCAGAATTAAGGAAGTTGAAAATTGGTGGCATGAGAATGCATGAAATATTACATTATCTCAGCAGGTTTCCATAGAATGGCATAGTTGTGAAAATCCTTTGTTGGGTCAAACCAGAGATTAAACCTCATCTCTCTTCCTATAATATTCACATCTCCACTTCCTCTGATGTACACATTTGTCTGCAAGACATATGGCTTATCTGGCGTCGTACCAAGGAACTCTATGTCAATTTCATCGTGGTTTCCGGGGTGGTCTTGGTTGTTTGAAAGCTGAAATTTTCCCAGAGTTCAGAGAAAAAGATTAAATTTTGCACTTAAAAGAAGAGCTTTACTTTTCAACAGTAGCAGAAGTTGTAGAGTAATTCTCACGTAGAGAGATGTAATCACTCCTGCAGTGTAACCAGGTTGGAGCTTAATTGCAGCACCAAAGTATCCAGACTTATAAGAGTGAAGTGACTTGAATCCACTCCCTGTGTCACAAAACAATGCCTTAGTAAGACTATGCTGTAAGTTAGTAACAGTGAAGAATGTACTAATGTTGTGTTACCAAATGATAAAAAACGTTGATTTGTGAATTTAAGGGAAATTAGGAGTTATATGTGAGAGTGAGACAAATTTACATACCTGAGGTGGTGTCTAGCCATATTGTCAGCAAGTCTTGGTCTATTCTCTGATGCTGAGGTCCCCAAAGGTTTCTAAAGCCTTGATTAAAGCTAATTGGATTGATTTTGGAACTGGGGTAGTAGCCAGGTGAAGGTGGTCCCTGAGCAGAACCAGAATAAATCGTACATGAGAGTACAAGAAGGGAGAGAACAGGAATCATGTGGAGGAAAGAGGACAGTGATGATGGCATTGTAGGAACAGAATAACTCTGCTAAAATGCAGGGTGGGGCTGAAGGTTTCAGGATAGTTGATACGTATGAAAGAGTGTGGCTAGAGTTTGGTATATAAAGGGGTTCAAGGCCCTACTCTTCCAAAAAGGTGATAAGTTAGTTGATTGGGGAGTTACACATGATGACAAAAACTTATCACATTTGTGGTAACCATAGGGGAATATGTTGAAGTTAAGGTGTGGGCTTTTTCTGTGTAATTTCTTCAAGGGAGGGAACTTCCTTTTCAAGTGAATACTTGTTTGGTATAAACTTGCAAATTATAATGCACCACTTGGATGGAATAACATGGAGGAGGAATGACACTGTTATAGTGTACTTGATGACACTATTTTGGTTACCCTTGACAAGGTCACATAGTGGGCATGGATAGCTTTGGATATGTATGGTTCACCACACCGAATCACAAAACATCACTATTGAACATTCGGACAAGGTATATATTGCACTGAAAAACATGGGCAACAAATGTCTCATTATGTGTTCTCTTCGGGAAATGTGATGGGAAAGGACAACTTCTCAATGAATGATAAGTTGATAACTCTTTCTCTCATGGTACTTTCTCATGGTTACTTACAATTTCTTCTTCAAGGTATTCAATCAAAGTTGTTAATCAGTTATTACAATGATGTTATAAGTAATTAGGTAGATACGAAATTAAGATTCAATTTTGAATGTTGGTTGTAGAAATAGTTGACATGCTCCCTGTGCAACTTAGTGCCACAATTAGCGGTCAGAGATAGTAATTTAATCACTAGATATCTCAAAGTAAAACACTAGAATTTGGAAACTGATTCTCCTTGCACGACTTGAATTTGTCATGTTATGCTATAGAGCATTTATAATCTAAACGGGTCAACATTGAATTTGTCATATGCCATAGTGCAACAATTAATTATCAATCAGTGGTAGTAATTGAAAATTACAACTTTAAAGATGTCCAATGCAAAGTACAGCATTTGGGTTTTAGAAACTGATTCTTTTTGCATGACTTGAATTCTTTCACATGCAATAGAGGGTGATCATAATTAACGGGTCAACATTTAGCAACTTGCAGTTTTTCCACTTTGCATGTTTTGACTTTTTGAGCTTGAGAATATCAAGCTGAAGCACATTCAATTTCATGATCACACTTTAATTTTGCAACTTCATTGTAGTTTCTGCAATATCAGCGACCGTAGAAATATGCAAGTAGCCAACCATGCTTTATTAAAATTTGCACAATTTTTTTATCTGGTCTTGGTCTTCTGCTGATCCAAAAAAGAAATAAGGAAATCTCAACAACTAGATTTAGCAAAAGTTGTGGTTGCGGTCGTTACTTCACAAAAAACCTACCTCAAAGTGGTTATCAAAATATGGGGGTTATGTGAATACATATTTGATAATGACCAGTGTAGTGTAGTGTTTAGCTAAAGTGCGTTGACAAACTAGCTTATAATGCCATTTTCTAATCTTAGTCTGTCGGCAAATTCTCGATGCTAATTTTCCACCAAGAGTTAGTTAGCCCATAAATTGAGGAAAATTGTTCTTTCATAGGAATCACACACTTAATTTAAGGTACAGAATTTGAAGGAACAAATAGATTGTTGACAATGTTCAAGAATAGCACTAATGAGATGAATACACAATTGGGTCTGAAGTCTTTTAGCTTTTAGGACACTTCAGAGTGTAACATCCAAGTTCTTAGATTAGGTATTAACCTATAGCAAAGAGTTTCTTGACGCAGATATGACATAGTTCTTCTTTATTTTGAAGAAAATAAAAGAAACAATTGAGCTACGCAAGCTCTTATCCACATTATCATCTACTAGTAAATGCGTCTGCCATGTATTTCGCTGCAATGTTTCCATGATTTATGGTTAAGGTGCAAAATAATTTTCAATATCCTTCCCCTGCATGGAAACGTATTCCACTTATGAAAAGACTTGTCTCTGTAATATGATATAGCATATTAAAAACTTATTGTTCAACTAACTCAGATATTAATTTTTATTTATTACATAATTCAGATTGTAATTGGCAGGACTTGTAGAAATATATTTTTGAAACGACTTATTTTTACTTGTATTTTATATTATCTTTTGTTTGATTTTCATCATTAGGTTGCATATACTTATAAATTATAATAATCAATGAAAATTTTCTGCAGACTCTGCTAAAAATATCAGATAAACAAATGTATTGGATCATTGTTTGGAGCCTGTGGCGTGCTGGCTTTGAATTTGGAGACCAATCCTTATGGTCATAAAACAAGCAAAACTCTGCAATTTTTTTCCTACCACGTTCTTCTGTCATAAAAAAAACCAAATAGACTACTGCAAAAGGCACGTGGAAGCATTTATAATTATAGAATATGTGTAAATAATTCTAAGAACCACGGCATGTTTTTCAAACCTCAATTAGAAGAGTTTGACAAAGTAATCGTTCTCATCAGAAGTAGGGCATATACTTGAGCATAGTTGGTTTAGAATTCTTAGTATACTCTGATCAGATGTGCTAGTTATCAAGGATAAAGTTTGAACCAAGGTATACAAGATAGAGTTTATATCTTTAGTAAGGTTCTTTGTTACAAAATTTATCGATTCATGATTTGGTTTTTGTGTTGATCTCATGTTAAACTGATGTTAAAAGTTAAAAGGGGTTTACATGTTTCACTCTACTGAATTGGTTAGTCAAAATCCAAACTGAAAAAAAAAAAACTACCTAGTACAAATTAATGACATTAAGTAGAATTTAGCATGGACTAATTCTGCACTTTCTAGATATAGTTCAGTTAATCATCATTAAAGAGGAGTACTTTCTGTTAATTTATGTCTTAATCTTGGGTAACAGAAAATAAAAATAGCAGCAATGTTTGTCTACTACCTGCTAAAATTCAAAGACACAGGGACCCAAATAATTAAACAGGTCTACATCCATCACCGTCCTCCCATTGTGAATAAAGTACTCACTCTGCAAGCTTTCAGCACCACAACTCTTTGGTGAAGTCTTGTCTTATAAGTACTTTATTTTCAATGCAATTTTTAATCAGTAACATTAATCAAGATATGCTGCAATTGGAAATTCTAATGTTATATATGTTGAAGACTTATAAAATGAAGATGTTACTTTGTTTTGAATTCACTTTTACATCTAATATGTAAAAGGTGACAAAAACAAAACTAGTTTATTAGTTGTTCAGTATGTTGAAATTATAATACTATAATAACAATTTAGTGTTTGTTTTTCCTTCTTTGATCAAAAGAAGATGATAAGAGGCGACAAGATTAGAAGGGTTGTATCTGCAAAGATCTTTCTTTTGTCTGTTATCATATGTTTTGAAGACAGAAGTAAAGAACGGGTAACATGCTTAAGTTACGCTAACGCAATTGTGATTTTGAGTTACCTTCACAATTTGCTAAGGAATTGAAGGAAAAAAAGAAGTTCTTTCCTTGACTTGGAGTTAACTTTTGTTAAGCCATTCTTATTTTGACCTTCTTAATTACATTAATGGTGTCTTTAATTTGGTAAAATATTATATCTTAATAATATTTTTTTTGATTATTAAGGACTAAAATGAATATTGGTATATCTTAAAGTTCATATAGTTTAGGAGAATTGATATTAATGACTTTTTCCTAATTCACTGAGATATTTTTGAGAATAAAATTGTGAAAAAGTTACTAAATTTCAGAGTTCTTATATTTATTCTATGGAATTATGTATTCTTTTTTAGATCAAAATTTAAAAATCAGTTTTTGATTTTTTTAAATATCCATGCATTTCAAGCTTTCAATCAATTGTCATAGCAAGTACTTTATTGGGCAGGTATGAGTAGGTTCTTAAATATAATTGTCAAAATACAAGGATTTTGGAATCAAACTCTTAATTATATGATTAAGAAATATAGTTATTTATTAGTTGCATCACACACGCAACCATGATAGTATTAAAATTTATACAATTTTTTTAAACGATAAATCATATAATAGAAACTACTCTTTTAAAAAAGATATTAAAAATTATTTTAAATACTTAACATTAAAATAATAATCACCAGTTCATGTATTAATAAGAACCTTCATTAATTTATTCTTAAAATTTATATTTTTATCAGCCATATCTTTTTGCGAAAATTCTTATTAATCTAAAAAATAAATAAATTTAAATAAATTGGGTTACTTATTAGATTTTTTTTTGAGACAATAATAGTCAATAACAATTGAAGAAAAATTTGTTTCAAGATAGTTGAAAAATATAAGAAGAAATAACAAAGACAATAACTTTAAAAACAAATTTTCTTAATAATTCATTTTATGTGCACTTTACGTGGTAAACATGTCGAATTCTTACATCTATAGAAAAAAAATATATAAAATGATGGAAAAATAAAATACTTGTTAACAATTGAATTATCAATTAGATATTCCATGTTTATATCATTACACTTTATTGTATTTCTGCATTAAATTAATTATGTTATCACACATTTTTTAACCGTTTTGAGATGTGGGGTGATGATTTTGACTAAGCTTTTATATATTTTTTCACAATGGTTGAACAGTTGAGAGTACGTACAAAAACATTTTAACGAGTCAATCATGATTCTAGCGAAGTGAGAATATATATATTCATGACAGTTTTTTTTTTTTTTCATCGTGAGGTAGTATACTTAAGGTGGGTTGAGGTATATTGTAGGCAAAAAGCACAAGGACAATTTTTTTTCCTATTTACAAAAGAGATTCAATTTTTTTTTTCTTACGAAAATTCGCAAGTTGTGTTATCAAGGTATGATTTTAGACAAACGAAAAAAATAGAATAAAAAATTAATGTGGCACGACTTCGATGCAAAAAAATAATAAAAGTTGTACCAATGTGATAAGATTTCAGTAAAAAATAAAATTACACTAATGTCGTGCAATATTGACATGATTTCAGTTTATTTCTTTTGTACTAAAGTCATGTCACGTTAGCACAATTTCAGTTTTATTCGTTTAACTGAAATCGTGTCAACGTGATAAGACTTACCCTTTCGTGTAACAAAAATTATCCCTTTTTTATGAAAAACGAAAAAAATACACTTATTTCGTGTTTTTACCTATATTGAAAATGATGTTAGACATCCCACATCAACTAAAGATAATGTCTTTTAATAGTTTAAAAATGGGTACAAATCTCACTTTATAAGTCAGTTTGTAAGGTTGAGTTATGCTTAAATTTTTTTTAATATGGTATCAGAGTTTATCCTAGCACAGTTGTGGGGCCTATCGGGTCACCTGCTATCGGACCATCCTTAAACAACGTAGTCCTACGCACGAGTCAAGTAGTCTTGGCATGAAGAGATAGTAGAGGTAGTCTTGGCATGAAGAGATGTATTAAAAATTCCACATAATTTATAAATAGGTAGAAACCTCACTTTAAATTAAACTTAAATTTCACCTCTTACTTGATAAATGATAAAACTTTATTAGAAATATTTTAATTCTTACAAAAGTTTATGTTATCATCTTTACCCCCATACAATTGGAAATTTTTAATTTGTTTGCCAAAATATGATTTCTTATTTTATAAAAAAGAATTACACCTCTTTCATAAAAAAACGAAAAAAATACACCTATAATGTATTTTTACCTATATTGGAAATGATAAGACTTTATTAGAAAGATTTTAATTTTTAGAAGAGTTTATGTTATCACCTTTACCCCTTGCAATTGGAAAATTTTGATTTGTTCGTCAAAATATAATTTCTTATTTTTATAAAAAAATTACACCTCTTTCATAAAAAATAAGAAAATACACCTATTATGTGTGTTTATCTATATCGAAAATGATAAGACTTTATTAGAAAGATTTTAATTCTTAAAAGAGTTTATGTTATCACCTTTACCCCTTACAATTGGAAAATTTTGATTTGTTTGCCAAAATATGATTTCTTATTTTAAAGTTTATTGAATTCTCCTTGCATTTTAATCACCTAATGTGGAATTCGGCTCAGATACTCACATGGGCCATTACTCTGGACTTTTATTATTTAACCTAAATATTTCCCATACCAACTCTAGTAAATTAGACTCTCTTTTGTCAACTCATATACAAAGTCTTTTATTTTCTCTTTTTTTGTGCAATTTCTTTGTAATATATAAAATAACATTATCTTTTTAGACTTCCCAACCAAATTACACAAGCTCAAATAGGAAGTTCGATAAAGTTGTATTGTAACAATTTTTTGAAATTTTACTTAGAAACTTTGAGTAATTAAAGATGTTTTTATTATTATAAATAATTTTTTTATAACAATCTCATATATTCTGAAAAATAAACTTTAATTAACTAAAATTGTTTTTATTATTGCAGCATATTTAGATGACAATCACATATCATTAAAAAAATACTTATTTTCATGCGTAAAATTGAATTAATTATTTTTAATTAGATATTTTATGTTTTTGAAAATAGATATTTTTATATTATTGGTGGGTCAATAATGGACCAAGTCAAAAGAGACTGATTTTAATAATTTTGTCACTTCTATACAACCTCAAGAAATTTAAACACTTCTCAATTGGGAGTGAATAAAAAATGAGACATGCATATGTGAGAATAAATTTTATGATATATAGAAGAATATGAATAAAATTCACTAAAGTGAGTAGAACATTTCTTATTCCTACTTTATGTTTTGTTTGATTTTCATTTTTCTTATTTTTTTTCTTCTAGTTTTTTTGTTGTTAACTCTCTCCATTAATACCATCAAAACTGTGAATTAAATATTATTGACATAGTCAAAATTGTTATGTGAGTACATGAGATTACAAGTAACTAAAATCAAAAAGTAATATAAAAGATTAAAATAAAAAAAATTATCCATAGGAACTAATATAAAAAAAATATTTTTGGGAATAAACTTATAAATAAAAAATTTATGGGAATAAAAACAAAAAATAACATATTTATAAAGACAATAAATAAAATAAGATGTATTTAAGAATGACTGATATTGTTAGAGATATCTAAGCAAACTCTAATAACTCATTTAAAAATTTACCAAATCAATCATTTTTAATATTAACATAGTTTACCAATTATTCTTATCTTGTTTAATATGTTTATTATTATAAAAATAATTCTGAATTATCAACTAAATGCAGTTTTTCTTCTACTTAAAAAATTGTTTGTGATTTGTCTTTATTAATACTAATTTTTAGTTGTTAGAAATAAAAGTATTGACATAGATAGGTGAACTAATCCGAAAATCTTGTAGAATATGTTAAGTAACACTCGCACAAATCGACCTAAATTAGATTGTGCAATTATTTTATCAAAACAATAAATATTAAAAATAGAAAGATTTTTTTATTTAAAAAGTATAAAGTCTAAAAAATATGTGCAAATGACAAATTTTTTATGATCAAATCTAGAATTTCTTACCATTAAAGACGCATGTAATCTCAAATATGTTACTTTTTTTTTCCTAATTTTTTTGTGAAAAAGAAATAAGTCCTTCATTGTAATCAACTAATGATACTTTTATGTTTTAAAGTATCGAATGACATAATAAGTCGATGTGACATTTTCAATGATATCATTATTGATGATTTAATGATTCTACTTATGTGATAATATTACCCTTATGATGATAATGTTATCACCATTAAAATTAATAGCAATAGATTAAAAATAAATAAAAAAGCCATAATAGTGTATATATTAGACAAGAACTAAAACTTTTCCCTTTAACTAAAACTAAACCATCATATATACTAGCAACATTCTAATTTACATTAAAGTCTTGTGGCCTTGGAAACTTTAGTCGTATAATTATCACATAATGTGAATTTCTTCATCAATAATTAATAACATCAGTATTAAGCTTTCAAATACAATATAATTACAACTTTGCTGAAGTTGAGAGTTTTGGCAATGGTGTTATGAGCCAAAAAAGAATAACAATTATTGCATAAATGGATTAACTAGTTGTAGGGTCTTTGATTATCATAATGTCATGGTCCCATGCTATTAATCATATTTTAAACCATGGAGATCAGCCACAAACTATTATTGCAAATAAAATACATCTTTGCTTCCCACCTAAAGTAACATCCCACCACTTAAATATATGATCATGGTGGAGTTTTGGCCTTCTCACAATTTCGATTCTTAAATTATCACACCTAATCTTTTGTTTAAGGCTTGAATATATGAATCCTTGAACCCTAATAGTACATTGATTAGTTATTATACTAATAAAAAGTGCATTGCTAATATGCTATATGGGAATGGATAGATAGCATTCATTAGAAGCTTAGCCATATTTTCAACTAAGAGTGATCAAATTCCAAACGTTGGGTGTCATGTAGAAATTCATGTCGTTTGTTATAGACAATTTGATAACACCCCTTTGTCTCATACACATTGCCGACAGTTTGATTGTGCCATTGCACCCAATCCAGGGCTACCCTTTGGCTTATATGAGGTTTGGTTATTTTTATGGTGCTCTTATCCAAATCTCAACTCTAAGTTTCAAGAGTTTTCTCTTGTTTTCATCATATAATAAATGAGTGTTGTTCTTTTAATATTATTATAGTGCTAGTCCAACTTTGTCCAAAAATTTTAAAAGAAGTAGTGGCATGCAAGAAGAATCTATGAAAGCTTAAGAGTTTGATATATATATATATATCAAACAAAGGACAAGAATGTACAAAATGGATTGGTGGAATCAATGCTTAATTTATACCCTTCACTTTCCAAATGCTACCAGTTATAAATTATTGCTAACCCAAATGTTTTGGTACACATCTCATTCATCGTATTAATTACTACGAATAGCATTATCTATGTTTAAATGACTCAATGAATCAGATCATAAAAATTACTATAGATGATTTTCAGTTTTAAGTTTTGACAACTTTGAAAACAAAGCATGTTTACGTGATCGATGTAAATTATAATATATTATCTATTTAACGTCAAATGTACTGCTTTATATAAGAAAGAAGAAGATAAAGAAGGATGAAACTAGTTTCATATGATGGCGAATTTCAGAACGTAAAAGCAGATGCAGAAAATGTTGAATATCAGATATAGGTTTAAAATTCTTAGAAACTACTATTTGTTTTAAGCTTTTAAAAATTACTTCTATTTTTACTTTTTAGTTTTGGAGTAACTCACTTTTAAACATTTTCTTATCATATTAAGTTTATTTAAGTATGCGTTTGTCTGTTAATGATTATAACAATAATAATGATTATGTTTGTAATAATAATTGTGATAACAATAATAATAGCAGTTGATATGATATTATAGAAAGTACAATATAATGATAATATACTTTTTAAAACTAAAGATTAAAATTACATTTTTTCTATTTTGATAATAAATATAAAAGTATTTTAAAGCAGAATTATAATTTATTTCAACTTAAGTTTAGTCAAATACCACGTGTTTTAAAAATTTATTTTAGAAAAAATACTCACCCACTAATGTTTTCTTTTTCCTTCATTATTTTGGACTAAGTACTTTGATATATAATGCAAGTTGAAATTGAAAATCGAGTGGCAGTGTAATTATTAATTGCGCTTACCATGTGGGTCAACTTTTATTTATTTTCAAATTATTTAATCCTCTATTTGTTTAGTTTTCATATCAAGCTGAGATCTAAGCAATAATTAAGAGTTTAAAGGTGAAAAATATTTATGTTGACTTCCTTTTTCTATAACCAAGTAATATGATTAAGAGGGCTAAGATTTTTTTCAGTGGGGTTGAGATATAAGTACAAGTATGCACATCCGAGGCCCAAATAAATGGTTCAAGCAAGAGAGCGACTGCTTCTTCCTGCACCTCCATATCATCTTCCTGGACCTCCATAGTCTAGGCAAATTTACCATTTAACCCTTTTTAAAACATTTCATACCCATAATACCCTCCACCACCCTTCACATCCTTTTTTCCTTAACTTTGCCTGCACCCTGTTCCAACTCCACTGCACCCCATTCGACGGCGGCTGCACCTCCCCCTCCACCTCCACCTCTACTGTCAGTGCTTGTATCTCAGTTTGCCAGTGCAGATCTACACTGAGTGTACCTTGGTTGCTTGGTTGTTGGCTTGGTTCTCCATTCACAGTTCGTGAGAACCGTAACCCATAAACTTCAACTTCCATCATTTTGGCACCCATTCAAGCAATTGAAAGGAAGGTAAGCATTATTGTAAGTTTAATTTTAGATTGTAGAGATAGTTGTGGTGGATTGGTGGCGGAGGACGGCGGTGGTCGACTTTTTTTCTACTGTCAAACTGTTCTACGGTTTGTAGAAACCGTAGGTAATTCAAATTTTCTTTTCTGCAGTTTGTACAAACCGTAGAACAATAGTAAATTTTTTTCTGTTCTGCGGTTATCGCAAAACAATAGAAATTTTTTTCTCTTCTGCTGCTTGTACAAACCGCAAAACAAAAGCAAATTTTTTACTGCTTACGGCTTCTACAAACCGTAGACAAAAAAAATGTTCTACGGTTTATACAAATTATACAAACCGCTGAAGAAAAAAAATTTGCCACTGTTCTACGGTTTGTACAAACCGCAGAACAGAAGCAAATTTTTTACTGCTTACGGCTTCTATAAACAGTAGAAAAAAAAATGTTCTACGGTTTGCAGAAACCGTAAAAGTAATAAACATAACAGTTTGTAGAAACCGTATAAGCATTTGTACAAACTGTAAGCTCTTACAAGTGTTAAAATAACTATAGTTTGTGTAATCCGTAAGAGGCATAAATATTGATTTAAAACTTACGGCTTACAAAATCCATAAATATTAAACTTCTACGGTTTCTACAATCCGTGGAAATCAGAAAAAATGAATAACAGATAACTCGACGAAGACGACGGTGATTTTTTTCAGCCACCCACAACCACCGATGGCCACCCAAAGTACCTTAAACCCCCCACTCCAACACCGTAGGAACCTCCACCACCACTGCGACACCTTCCACCGCTGTTCAGAAATGCAACGACCCCTTTCATGGAAAACCTTCTTTTATAGCAGCAGGGATAATTTTGTAATTTACTCATGTCTATAATTGGAATTTTGAAAATTATGGAGGTGCAAGAAGATGATATGGAGGTGCAGGAAGAAGCAGTCCAAGAAAGCCTGTGAAGGCCCAAAAGAAATAACCCAATAAATACCCAACATATTTATATTTATGTTCGAGTTTCTAAGCTATGAATAGATTGAATATTTAATGCTAGACAATTGCATTCTACACCCCCATCATGTGAAGGTGCACCTCATGTGAGTAGTAAAAAGATAAAAGTGTCTCCCATTTATAAAATGTTATGGTACATTCTCAAATCTAATTTTGGATTATAGATTAATATATTTTGAATTATATATTCTACAACGTATTTTCAGATTTAAAAAAAAAAGATTTCAAATCCCAAAATTCAAAATATATATTTTATTTTATATTCTAAAATCTACATTCTAAAATGTTTTATGTAAAATATCTGTATATTATATAATCCAAAACTAAATATATCATCCTCAACCAAAGGATAAATTTGTAAATTTAAAATTCAAGGAGTTGCAGGTGTGATAACTTCAATGGCGATATATGTAATATGTACAAAATAATATAATTCAATAATATTATTTATATGCTAATTCCTATCATTGCGAAATAATTAAAAAAAGAGAGCAAGTCAGAGGACTCCATTCACTTGCAAGCTGTAACTATTTTTTAAAAAGAAAACAAAATAAAAAAAATGAAAATTTATTGAAAGTGATTTTTTTTTTAATTTCTATATTCAGAATTTAGATAAAAATAAAAAGTTAAAACGAAATCCTCTATTTGAATTAAATATAATATTATATATTTAAGTATATTTAAGTTTGTAACATTTTACATTTTTCATATAATAAAAATTATATAACGTATAAATTATATAATATATCTAAATATAAGTATTTATATATTGATTATGATAGTATTTGGAAATATATTCTTTTACACAATATTTAATATAAATATATTCATATAATTCTAACATAAAATAAAGTTTTTATAATTTAATAAAGAGTCACATCACCTTTGTTTACGTGTAATGTATTATTATAACATATTTAAAAATAAAACAAACATTGTATAAAAATAATGATAAGTTAAAAAGTTTTAAAAAAGTATATTTAAATTAAATTTCTATTTCAACCAAGTTAGGAGAAATAAAATTTTTATAAATTATCTAGTACATTACATTATCATTATCATATCTCTATATTTGATATTATCATTATCATATCTCTATATTTGATGTCATACGTACACGGATTCATTTACAAAGACACTAACTCTCTATTTTCGTGAAACTCATGCATTGAATTAGATTCAAAGGTCTATACCTGTCATATATCAGTCCATATGTTTCGACTAGTTCATATTTCAAATCTCAAATATAGTTATCGTATACACAAGGTCAATCCATATGTCATATTCCGAATAACTCATATTTTAAATCTCAAACATAATTATATGAATCTTATTTGACTCTTACCACCCGATAATATTTTATGATTTCAATGTATACCTCTTTATTGATCAAACCTCCAAACACTCCCAATATGGTATCTTCTTTTCTTAAAATACCATGTCTCAATCATCATTTCATATCATTCATAAACATTAATACTACATCATAACATATATAAACATTCATTCAATTTAATTTAAATTCATATTTAATAAAACAAGTAATTACAATATCTATTAAAAACATTCAAACTAGCTTCCCTTACGTGTATAAAGTAGAGACTCTAAGAAGTTTCAAAAACTTAAAATCACGGGAAACCTAACCTGCACCAAGAATCCCTGATGAATGATCAGACTACACTACTAGAACAATGAACCAACATGAACTTATTTTGATGTCTTAAAAGATATAGACAAATACTCCTACCAAGAATAACATTAACCTAAAACTTTTAAGTAAGATGAGCAGAAAATGAACTTACTACGTCCTAAAACATGATCATAAACTCTTATTCTATTTGACGTCCTAAGAATGAAGACGTAACTTTAAAGAGAAGGTAAAAAAAAATTATATATAAAAAATACTTTTATCTTTTAATTTAAAAAGCATGAAATTTTAAGTCAATTAGAATAGTATTTATCATAATATAATAAAAAAACATATTATAGTTTTTAAGTGTGAAATTATACAATTTTTTGTATACATATAAATTAAAAATAAAATTATAAATATAACAACAATTATATAAAATAAATTTACTACATCTATCACTATTTAAAACTTTAATTATATGATGTTTAATATTTTTTATATTTAGTAATTTTATATTATTTAAAACTTTAATTATATGATGTTTAATATTTTTTATATTTTAATAATTTTATATTAAAATGATATACAAACCAAATCGTAAATATATTATTTTGATTCAGAGTTTACATTAAATTTGAATGAAACTAAATTAAATTACATGTAATTTCATATTTGATTCATATCACTTTATAATAAAAAACTAATGCACAGTTAATATGATAACTTTTAGTTCAATATGAGGCCTACACATTTATTATATATTTTTACACTAAATTTTGTTCTATTTACTCTTATAATGTTATGGGATAACATTACTTACTGTTTAACAAGTTTAATTGATTTGATTGAGTTAAGTTAATGAGTTAACTCTGGTTCAGTTCTTACAGATAAAAAACTTCTGTTTTTAAACTTCTCATATAGTTACATCATCCTATAAATTGGACTTTTGGAATCAAATTTTAAAATAAAAAAATCTGATCAAGGCTAGAACGGAAAAAGGTGTAAAATGAGAGAGAATTGTTCTTATTTTCAATTTTTGATCTTAAGATTAAATAATTTTTAATCAAAAGATTAAATATTAAAAATATAAATGTGTTAAAAAAATAAATCATTTATATTAAAAGTGGGGAGAATTTCTTCTAGTTAGTTCGAAATTTATAAACACACAATTATTTCTTTTAATTTTTATAGTCACCCAGATAAACAAATAATGAATAAACTTCTAACAATGTTTCTGTCACACTATCCGTTGGTTCTATATTAATGAAGTATAATTGATCCTTATTTAATTAAAATAAGTATTATTTTAGTTACATGTAGTTTAGGACAAGATAAAATATATATGTTTAATTTAATTATATTCTGTTTTTAGCTGCTCATCTATTTCCTAAGGTATAAAATAAGTTTTTTTTTTTTCAAAATTAAATGAAAAATTAACAGTAGGGTTAAAAGTTAAAACCTTTTATTTATTTTTTATTCTTTATTTTTTAAACTTGTTAGAACAGCACATTTCGTGGAAGAGGTGAGAGGGGAAAAAGCGTAGAATCGAATAATCGTATTTGATGTGCGGATTGGTGGTTCAATAGGATCTAATCTTCACAGATTTTGTCAAAAAAACAGATCTTGAAGCAATTATCTTTGTGAGCAAACTTTAATTCCTTCCGATCCTTGATCGATCAATTTTCGATTTTGGGATCAGTGGGAATGGAGAAGGTGATGAACATTCTAAAGCCGAAGCCAAATCCGCAGCAACTATTGAGGGATTGGCAGCGCAGGCTTCGTCAGGAGTGTCGCAACATTGAGCGCCAAATTCGCGGTATTCCTTTCTCTCTCTCAAACCCTAACCAATTCCTTTTTCATAATCTTTTTGGTTTGCTTGATTTTGTGTTTATGGGTTTATATTAGATATACAGAGAGAAGAAAAAAATGTGCAGAAGGCGATCAGAGAAGCTGCAAAGAGGAATGACATGGGCTCTGCAAAGGTTTGGTCTTTCGTGTTCTTTTGTTTCTCGTAAGTTTTTTTTATGATATTGATTTACTATTGTCAGTGCCAGTGAGTTTATTTATTTTTTATTTTTTGTAATTTTTGGGTAGTGTCATGCAATAATTTGCCTAAGTTTGAGGGGTTGAGGAATTTGTGTGTATCACCTCTAAAATTTGAATATATAAGCTGTGGGCAGAGTTGGTTCTAAATGGAAGGAAGAATGTTTGATGTTGTCTTCTTGAGTAGTGCATGAAATACATTTTGGGTTCCTTTGTTGAATGTGGGTGTGGAAGATATTAATTTATTTTTTACAACATATTTTTAGGGCAGGTCCCTAATGCTTAACATGATGATCAAGGGGGATAGTGTATTAGTTTCTTGTGTGCCGTTGGCTGCCTGAAGAAAGGAGGCAGGAGACTAGATGGGAGAAAAACTTGCGATGGACTGTTAATGCATTGCATATTTGTGTTGAATCTAATGAATTGTTGGATTGACTAATTGGATTATGCAACGATTGGAGGAAGAACTAATAGTTATGTTGCTTTATGTATGGATTGTGTCCGTTGGAGGGCTCGTTAGGATCAGTCACAATATTCAATAAACTAGTAGTGAAGTGATTTTCGGGTTGCATTTGTTTATGGCTTTCTAGGAATTGATATGTTTTGTCTGTTGAGATTTTAAGGTTTAAAGGATATGGTCAGTATTTTGAGAAAAAAATTCTCCTTATTGTGATATTTGTGTAATTTGCAGGCACTTGCCAAGGAACTTGTGAGATCTAGGAAAACTGTTAACCGTCTTTACGAAAATAAAGCGCAAATGAATTCTATATCGATGCACCTTGGAGAGAGTGTTGGTAGGTTTTTCCATGTTTTATTAGCCTTAACAGATAAGGAGTATCTAAGTTAGTTACTTATGTTTGATACCAGATTTTTGATAATTGATCCTTAACTGAAGGACTTTAATTTGATACTAATCTTAGGTTTTACTGTCCTTTTGTGGCATTACATGATTTCCCCTGCAATTTCCATCCACTTGAAAAATATGTTTTGATATGATTGGTATCAGTAGCAATGCCCAATCTTGGGCATAGGATTGTTGGAATCAGACTATCCCACCATGCGTGCTCAGAAAAGCCTATTTTCTGTTGAAAAAGAAAAAGACCCACCATGACTTGTATGACTGTTTGTGACTACTTTTGTTTTGTTACTCTACCCTTGCTCTCTGTTTTGAGTCTTTTGACCTGTCTTTGTCTTTTGCGTTCCAGTGCTGCAGTTGTTACCAAGTTTGTCTGTTATATTATGAATTCCAACTTTTCCGTTGTCTCATTGGTTTGTAGTTAGGTTTTAGCTGAGGATATGTTTGGTAGAAAACAAATAGCATGGAAATTGAGAGGAGGGAAAGCAGATAGAGGCTGCTTTTAAAATTGAGATTGTCTGGTACAGATGAAATGTGAAGGAAAGAAATTAGAAGTATGCACGTCCGACATAAAAAATTTGCACTCAGAGAAGAAGAAATAGTATTAAAATTGTGAGAAAAACATAGGTGCTATAAATTGATCCTTGATATCATGACTCTTTGGCCATGATAATCAATTTGATGTGTGGTGCCCCATGAAGTTGACCCTTGAAAATTGAACGCGAGTCTGGATAATTTTTCTCAATTAACACTTATGAATGTTTGGTAGGGAGGAAGAGATAGAGGGAGATGACATAGGTGGAAAATAAAAGAAGAGAAGAGAAATAAAGTGGAAATAAAGGTTGTTAGTTTGAAGGCAGATGAAGAGAAAATAGGAGTAGCAATTTAAATTTTTAAAACTATTTAGTTTAAAAAATAGTATTATTATTTATTTTTAATATTTTAATTATTATTTACTATGTAGGGGGGGAAGTTTAAACAAAAAAACTATACGTGTGAGGGGGGAAGAGTCTGATTAAAAAACTGTGGGAGAAGTTTTTCAGTGTGGGATATTCGATTATCATCTTTGGATGATTGATTATGACGCAGGTTTATATATTATTAACACAAATTGTGTAATATAGTTGATTATGTTGCACGACAAAGTGTACAAAGTGTATTTCCAGACATTTCTTCGCACAACCGTGAGGAAATTTATTTTGTTTGGTCAGTCTGGTTTATTTTCACATTTCTATTCTGTCTAACCACAGCCATTCTGTCATTTTCACTCTCTTCTTTCCTCTCTCCCTCCATTTCATCATCCTTAAAAAACAAACACTTCTATTTCTTATCTTTCTCTTCCCTATTTCTCTTAATCCAAACACTTCTATTTCTTGCCTATTTCGTTTACTGTATTTCTCTTCTCTACATTTCCATCTACCCTATTTCTCACCTATTTGTTTCCTTCCCACCAGGCACACTGTCAGTGTTAGTTTGTAATTATAAGGAGATTGTTATATGTATATGAATTTAATTTTATGTTTTTAAATGGGATCTTGCAATCTGTGTCACATTTTCTGTTTCATTCTCTGTCTCCGTTGATACCTAGGTAAGATCTCCATTTGTTACTACCTTTGTAACCTGAGCTAGAAACTCCACAATTTACAAGGAGTAAAAAAAAACTCAAATATAACTTACTCACTGAGTGGAGTTGTTGGCTACATGATGAAATGACACCGGAATGTCATGTTGTAAATCATGTCTATAGGTAAACCATTTAAATTCAAGGAAATTTAGAAAATCATTGGAGTGACGTGACAAGATTTGTTGTATACTGCTTTACAAATTAGAGGCAATTTCATATGCATAACAGAGTTTGGGTGGCAAGTATCATCAGGGACTTTCCTTCTTCATATAATGTTGATACGACTCAAATTCTACAACTACCTTAAATTTTATTCATCTAAAATACTAAATGAAATTTGTAAAATTAAATTCATGCGAAAATCAAAATAAGATTATAAAAGAATAAAACTCCATTGCAAATCACCTCCTTGTGGTGAATCTTTATTATGTATAGTCAGCCTTCTTTGGTTAGAATATTTTTTATTTGGCTTGATGCAGTGACTAATATGACAAATCATGTACGTGTTTATAAATATTTATATAAAATATTGAGATCAATCAATTACATTTTCAGCTGTGAACTCTTATGCAATCAGTCATCATGACGGGTTTGTGTTATCAGAAATTTGTTCTGTGGAAATTCATGATTTTTGGTTGTTTATGCAGCAATTGCTCGCACCGTAGGACATCTATCAAAAAGTGCTGAGGTTATGAAGCTTTGCAATAATCTCATGAAGGCTCCCGAAATGGCTGTGACAATGCAAGAGTTCAGCAAAGAAATGACAAAGGTATACCTGCAAACCCCTTTTACTGGCGTGGAAGAATATCACTTTCAATCCTGTCATCCCTCCCTTGTGGTTAGAGAAGATAGTTGCATTGGTATTTATGAGTAACGTTGTCTATTTCAGGCAGGAGTTATCGAGGAGATAGTAAATGATGCTGTGGACTCAGCACTAGATTCCGAGGACATAGAAGATGAGATAGAAGAAGAAGTTGATAAAGTGTTGACCGCAATAGCTGGTGAGACAGCTGCACAGCTTCCTGAAGCTGTGAGGAAAGAAAGGGTGAAACAACCTGGTCAAAGTGTTGGAGCCTCAGAGGTATGTTGAGTTATAGCTAATTTTCTTTATAAACATGGCTCTTTCATGCCTCACACATGACACCAATTATGGTGTTCATTATTATTTGCAGGAAGAGGCTATAGCAGAGGGTGTTGATGATGAGGAAGAAATGGAAGAAATAAGGGCCCGACTTGCTAAAGTTAGATCATAAACAAGTATTCTAATCTCGCACCCTCTACCTTGTACTCTGGTGTGTTATAAAGAGAGATTGAGATGTTGACAGCTTTGTATCTTATTTGTTGAAAAACACACTTGATAATACTAATGGGAAATATAGTATTGTGAAGGGAGGTTCTTATGTAATTACGCGATGTTGTTTAAAGTGTCTTAAGCTATAGTGTTTTTTTTTTCTTTGACAAGATAACTTCATGCATGGTTGAGGATTTATTGCATTAACATATGGCTCCTAGCAAAAGTTAGTTAATTTCATTTTAATAAGATTCAGTTTGATGAGATCACCAATGGATAAAATTAATCAGCAGCTCTTGAGAGTTGTTAGCTCTTGAGAGTTGCACTTCTGAATAATTCTTGAAATTCTGAAAGATTTGGGTATGTCATGCAAATCAATTGATTCATATCCCGGGGAGATTTTTGAAGAATTCTTGACATTCTTGGTATATGTTTTAGTCACATATTACATTTTATGTGCATGCAAATGGAATACAAAATAAATATATTGTCGACAAGAATGTGAGATGGACAAGAATCTGGTGATTACTTGTTAATTTAAACCATATTCTTTGTATTTTCATTTTTCCCACTTACTCTGTTTTGTTGGCATATTGATTGGGAATTTGATAAGTTTGAGATATTCTTGGTCCCAAAGTTTCACTCCTACACATGTTACTACAAAAATTACTATCGGCAAATTGATAGAGCTGAGGATGAAAATAACTATGCCCAACTAAAGGGTATATTTTATCATAACTCCTTCGAGTTGATCTTCTCTTGATTCAACTTTGTTTTGATCTTCTTGATGTATCTAATCTTCAAGTCTATTGAATTTGCCATAATCACACAAGATATATCAATGAAAATAAAAGACTGAAAAAAGATATCCACGAGATTCCAATAATATAACGAGACTGAATTAATCAACAAACAACAAATAGACATATATAATATAATGGAAAGAAATTACATGATGGACAAAAATACAGAAAAGATACGTTTTACCAAGTAAAAATAATAGTAGTTAAATTACAATTTGGATTCATTTCACTCTTGATGTGAAATTTAGTTTTTTTTTAATCTCATATTCTTTGAAAATTTACAAATTTTTATTTAATCAATTTTATAATAATAATAATAATAATAGTAATAATAATAATAATAATAATAACGATAACACAAAAAACATTGATAACTAGATATATGATGGAGTCATTGAGAAATGTACGGAGATAAAAGGAATTTAATTACCATTTTTTTTCATTTAAGCTAAATTATTACTTTTAGTTCCATGTAATATTTTTTTAGTTTTTATATTTAAAAATATCATATTTTTTGCAAATTTTTATTTATTAATTTATGAATTTTTATTTTTTAATTAGTTAACATATTTTTTAATAGTAAAATTTATGAATATGGTTAGCGAAAAAAGACACCATAATATGATTTAAATTATATTTTTTTATGAAAAAAAGGTATACTTAAAAACTTAAAAATAATTTAAAAGATATTATTTTTTCTTACAAATAGTTCAAGGAGAAGAGACACCAATGTTAAGAGTTTAGGAACTTCTACATTTCACTAAAAAGTTAAATCTTATGAACAAATATTTCTTATGATTATTTTTACCAAACATCTAAGATATAAGTATTTTCTACATAATACTATTTTCAGTGTTTGTAAAGCTAAATAAAAATATTATAAACGTTTTAAGCTGAAATTTCTTGACTAAGAAAAAAAAAAAGGTAATAAATAACTATCGATATCATTTCATTTCAAGTTGCATGATAAAAATGTCAAAAAGATGTTAGAAAAAATGAACCATGGTTCAAAAGACCAACTCTGAAGGCAACTTTGAGTGATTAATGCTCATTTTGTAATGGAAAACGTTATTTTCACAATGTGGAAATCTTCGTTTGACACGTGCTTTTATTAATAAAATATTATATATTAATAAAACAATAATAATATATATTAGTATTGAACTGGAGTGAAAAGTGAATAGTGAATAATGATGCTAACACCATCTTTTTGTAATTGACACTTCATTCAGATAATGATAAATGTAATTTTAATTTGTATCATAAAATTATCTAAAAACTGGATCAACTTGAAGAAAATATTTGGTATTCACATATGTTGATTCTGGAATTTTAAGTGATAAGTATAAGAACTAAATACTTTCACAAAATTTGCCATTTCAAATCTTCAAGTCCAGTGTCTTTGAGATTGATTTTATTTTGAAGGTGTTTTTTCATTTTGAATACATACATAAATGTCTCAATCGGAAATAATCAATTTATAAAAAATTAACAAGTGATTTATTCTGGTTTACTCAGAATGAATACATACGTATATGCCTCATTTAGAAATAAGCAATTTATAAAAAATCAACAGGTAGTTTACTCTAGTTACCTATGTCGTTCACTCAACATAATATTTGAATATATACATACACATCTTAGTTGAAAACAAACAATTTACAAAAAATTAATAAGTGGTTTACTTTGCTCACCTATGTGGTTCACTCAACATGATATTTGAATACATACATACATACATTCATGTCTCAATTGGAAACAAACAATTTACAAAAAAATCAACAAGTGATTTATTCTGCTCACCTATGTTGTTCACTTAGCACGATATTTGAATACATACATATATGCCTCAGTTGGAAACAAGAAACACTAGTACAAAAAAAGCTTTTTACATCGATTCTAGAGGATATTTTAAGTCGGTTTTGGAACCGACGTTGATGCAGGCAACGTTGAAAGTCTTGGACTTTTTATGTCTGTTCTATAACCAACGTTGTATGTGCATATACTACATCGGTTGATAAATAAATCATCGACGTAAAATACCAGTCAAAATAGTACTCTGAAAGAGATACTGTGTCGGTTGTGGCTCCCTACCAACGTAGTATTTACCTATTATGTCAGTTGGGAGCCCACAACCGGCGTAATAGGGTTGTGTTTTTTTTAAAAACAAAATTCAGAAAAAAATTTCCAGAATTTTTTAGAATCGCTTTGATAAAATCTCCAATACATACAAAGAAAAACCAACAATTTTCAGTACTTTTTGACAAATATAAATAGGTGAAATAGTAGGTTAAAATCTAAAAAAATGAAAAAAATACAAAAAAATAAAAAAGTAGTATAAATGATGGAATTTTGGAAAAACAATTTTTCAGAGTCCTCTTTGGCTATGGCCCAGGAGCTTTGTTACACAATTTCGAGAAACTTTTGTTTTTGAAACGTCTCAATTCGAGCTCTCTATCAAAAGTTATGGTCATTTGAAGTTTTTCTGTCAAAAAATTTTTGAAACCCAAAATCTATGATACAAACATCTAGAAAGTATTCCAAGCATACAAAGATAAGAAAACATACCTCTTATAGACAGTGAGAGCAAAACCAGTGAATGCAAATCGACCCAAACGAAATCTATCAAAATCAGAGAATGCAAAAGTGGAGTGAATGAAACCACAAAAGACAATGAGAGCAAAGGAAAATGGGGGAGAACAACACGCGAGGGAGAACACCACATACCAATGAGAACATGAGCAAGAAAGCGAGATAGAATGTAAGAGAAAATACGTGAGAGAGAAAATGACAATGTGAGCGAGAGAGAACTGTGAAGAAGCAGTGCACACAAGAGTGAAAATGAGAGAGGGAGACAAAAAGTGTAAGAGTAAAAATAGTGTAGGGGAGCGTAAAAATAAAAGGCTATTACGTCGGTTACCACTAATAACCAACGTATAATAGGATACAACATCGGTTCTGGGGCCAATCGACGTTGTATTTAAACCCTAAATTCAAAATTTAAAAATTTTAAAATGACGGGGGAGGTACTATGTCAGTTAAGCAGGTAAGCAGGTAATGCTTAACCGACATAGTATCTCCCCCGCCATTTTTAACTTTTAAAATTTTGAATTTCTATTTTTTTCAATCTTTTTCTACATCGGTTATTTGTAGAACCGAAGTAAAATATGGTATATTACGTTGGTTTTATGTAAACCAATGTAATATCTTTTCAAATATTTACAAAAATACAATCGTATTTTTGGCTACGTCGGTTTGAGTTTTAACCGTCATTATACGTTGACGTTGAATAATGTTTTTCTACTAGTGCAATTTACAAAAATCCAACAAGTGGTTTACTCTGGTTACCTATATGGTTCACTCAACACGATATTTGAATGCATACATACATGTCTCAGTTGGAAACAAGCAATTTATGAAAAACCAACAAGTGGTTTACTCTAGATACCTATGTGGTTCACTCATCACGACATTTGAATACATACATACATATCTCAGTTAGAAACAAACACTTAAAAAAAACAACAAGTGGTTTACTCAGTCACCTAAGTGCTTAACTTAACACGACATTTGAATACATAAATAAATGTGGTAATTGGAAATAATCAATTTACAAAAAATCAACAAGTGGTTTACTCTGCTCACTTATGTAGTTTACTCAGCACAATATTTGAATACATACATATATGCCTCAGTTGGAAACAAGCAATTTATAAAAAACCAACAAGTGGTTTACTTTGGTCATCTATGTGGTTCACTCAGCACGATATTTGAATACATACACAACAACTAGGACAACTCAATCTATACATAAATTCTCAGAGGTGGAAACCATACAAGGAGTGAAAAATCCAACAGGAAATGGTTTACTCTGGTCACCTAAATGGTTCGCTAAGTATGACTTTCAAATACATAAATTCTCAGAGGTGGAAACCAGACAAGGTGTGGAAAACCCAACAGGAAATGGTTTACTCTGGTCACCTAAGGGGTTCGTTGAGTATGACTTGTTAGCACCAATGCTAAGCATGTGATTTGATGAAGTCAATAAAGACCACAACTTGTTGAAGTTCTGATGGATTGAATCTGGACTATGTTAGATCAATGCCTAGCACGTTAGTTGATCAAGATTGCTTCATGAAGAATCTGTTGGAACCAACTTGGACCAGAATTGTTTAAGTGGATGACTTTGAGCCAACATGAAGATGGTTGGGTGATTCGGTCTTAGGTCCTTAGTTGGGTTTGTGTTGATGTTGGCTTGGTTCTTAATCATTAGTTACATGGTTCTTCATTCCTGAGGTGCTAAGAGATTCACAAATATTTTTATTAAATTAGTTTTAAGAAAAATAGCCTAAACAAATTTTTTGTTGAAAATCTTTTTCAATCAATTGAATACTTAAAATAATGGATTGAATTGTGACAATTATTTCTGTTATAAGTGGAATCTTTAACTGAGTCTTCTAACGGTTAATTCAATCGATTGAATGGTTAATTCAATTAATTGAAATTGTGACAGCTAAGTTGATTTAAAATTGATTTGGCTATGTAAAGGATTTGACACTATCATTTTCAGATAACTAAGATTTTCGAAAAGCATTCCTTGAGATATTCTAAGTGAGAAATTGCGCCCCGTTTATGCGAACACCTTTGACAAAGCTTTTCAAAATAAGAAACCTCAAAGAACGTGAATCTTGAAGCATCCTTGAGTGAGGTTCTTGCGACTTTGGTTCTGGACCAAAGCTAAGTCTTCTACACCTGCTCTTTAGTCATTGTAATCTGTTCTGTGTAGAAGTACTGAGGGATCAATTGTTGATCTTACTGTTCTTGTAATCTGTTTGCTGTTTTCAATTACTGGGTTTGTAATTGAGTTGGTGCAGTGGGTTTCTGCACTAGTTTCACACTAGTTGAGGGATTCAGTGAGGTGTGAGTGCTGCGGGGAGCAGTGTGTACTGTGGGGAGCAGTGATAACTTGCTGGGAGCAAGGGTTGTAAACAGATCATGTGATATTTTTAGTGAAAATCTTTGCTAGTTTGCAAAGGATTGGACGTAGTCCTTGAGGAAAGGTGAATTAGGATAAATCTTTGTGTTCTTGATTTCTTATTCTCTCTTCTTGATCGTTTTATTACCTGCTTGCATTCGCCTAATAAACTGATCACTGAATCTTGCTATTCACTAAGAATTTCTGGGTGTATGTTTGTGTTCTGAATCTGTTTACGCATATCTGAATCTATTTACACATATCTGAATCAATTTCTGGGTTATTTTTATTGTTCATTCTTTAAATCTACTGGAAATTGTGTTTAATCATCTTGATTCTGGATTAACATATCTCTGTATTGAACTGGATTTATTTCTAACAACTTCCGCTGTGCATAATTGATTGTTTACTGGACAGTTCAGAATTATACGAGTTGATTGATTGAATCAAGAACTTTCATTCTCTACTCCAAGAACATTTTATATTTGCGAAAAGATTTTGAAAGTTCAATTCACCCCCCCTCTTGAACTCGGTCTAAACCTTATTTTACATGACTTTCAAATACATAAATGCCTCAGAGGTGGAAACCAGTCAAGGTGTGAAAAATTCAACAGGAAATGGTTGACACTGTTCCCCTAAGTGGTTTGCTCAGTAGGACTTTCGCATACATAAATTCTCAGAGGTGAAAACCAGGAAAGGTGTGGAAAACTCAGCAGGCAATGGTTTACTTTGTTCACCTAAGTGGTTTGCTCAGTTGGACTTTGGAATACATGTAGCAGACATGAAAACTACGAACGTAAAACCCACTAAAAAATGATTTTTTGTTAAGACGAGGACATTGGCATACATAAACGAAGCACAAATGTAAACCGACAACCAAAAACACAACAAGAAACACTAGATACAAAAACAAGCAACGAAAAACACACCAAGAAATGATTTTTCCGCATACATGTATGAGATACATAAACCAACAAACCAAAAGACAACAAGAAACGATTTTTAAACATATACATGTATCAGAAACGAAACCAGCAGCGAAAACACATCAAGAAAATTTTTTTACGGTGACCCAAGTACTTTAGACGGAAACCACCAACCAAAAACACAACAAAAAGAATGATTTTTTAAACATAAACGAAAAACATATGCAAAAACCAGCAACAAAAACACACAAAGAAATGATTTTTTCAGAGAGGAAAATAGAAAGAATGTTTCATACCAACAACGTATGAGAGAGCATACACAGTTTAGGGTCAATAGCAAAACATACACAACTCTTTACATTGGATGACACAAGACGAACACTGGATGCTTCGATTGACGGATGAAAACACTAAAAGATTGGGTGGTGAACACGACCAACGACGAACGCCTAAGTCGCCTTTTTCTTTGTTCTCTCTCCTTCAATACAAGCTACGAATGAGTGAAATGAGGGGAAAATTTCGTTTTTCCTCTCAAATTGACGCTACCATCTTCAATTGCAATTGACAAAATAAATCATTGAAAGACGATAAACAAACACCACATAAGCCAAACAAAAGAAACTTTTCTCTCTTTTTACCAAACAGGACCCATTTAACACGTAAGAATGTTAAATGAGTGTAACTCCTTCAGCAATGTCAAAGTATCATTTTCCTTTTATAATTAACACTTCATTCACAACAATGTCAAAATATTATTTTCTTTTTATAATTAACACTTCATTCACAACAATGTCAAAATATTATTTTTCTTTTATAATTAAGACTTCATTCATGTAATAATGAATATAATTTTAACTTGAATCATCAAACTGTCAGTTCAAAAAGATCAACCTGAGGAAAATATTTGGTATTTATACGTGAATATGGAAAAGAAATTGACATTGGTTCGAATACCGGTTCATTTATTATATGTACTCGTGAAGGGATTAAAACAATTTTATCAACCTCAATCTAAAAAATAATGATAAAATTATGGCAAAAAAGCTTTAAAAAATTAACTTCCTTAAACATTTAAAATTCCCATTATAGTAGAACAATAAATTTATTAATTAAATAATTACTTAATTGAATAATTTAATTATTAATATTTGTTATCTATTAAAGTATTTATTAATTAATAATTATAAGTTTGTATTTACTACCTAATTAACATTATAGTTTAAGTAATTATGTGGCTAGCTTAGAAAACATGAGTGCAATAGAAAAGGAATGTGTTTTTTTTTTCCCTTTTATAAAATTTAAAAAACAATTTTCCAAAGTGGAATAAAGTTGGTTGTATATGGTAAGTATAAATATTTTGATAATCATAACAATTAATTTTTAAAAGTGTTATAATTTTTATAAAAATAAAATTTTATATTTATAAGGAAAGAAAATAAAAGATAAAACATGAATTATGAAATAATTATAAAAATTTATTTGATGTGAAAGTATCCTTACCTAATTTGTATATAATATTTTATAATAAAACTGAGTGGGAAATTAGAGTATAATATAAACTGTAGTGTTAAAATAAGATTTTTCTCGGAAATTACATCTGTTTAACTTTAACTTTATTTAATATAACATTAAATTTATTTAATAAAATATCATATAACAATAAAATCATAATTTATTTTAATGTGAAACCGTTATATTATACTATATACAGTGTCAAACCTGTCCTATAAATTCACACCAATTGCCACGCATTTTCCAGAAAAGCTTAAACAGCATGGCATCATCACTATCCTTCTTCAAACTTTCCCTGTTGCTTTTCTTTGCATCATTTTCTTTTTCTCATGCAACTTCTCGCTTCACTCATCGCCTTGCATACCAACCACAACCATCAAAAGCAGAAAGACTAATAAGAAGCCTCAACCTCTTCCCAAAGGAACCCTTCAACACTATTCAAGGTGACCACCTTGATAGCTTTGTCCCTGGTAAGATCGTCGAGAAGAAGTTCTCGTTTCTTGGTAATTCTGGGCCTCCCGTTGAAGAACTTGGTCACCATGCAGGCTACTATTCACTTCCTCATTCCAAAGCTGCAAGGTAAATATATCTCTGCTTTTGGATATATATAATTTACGGGTTTTTTTCCATTTGATAAATTTTTTACAAAATTATTTGTAATTTTCTTTTAATTCTCATTCTCATTCTGAATAAATCGTACCATTATGACATTATTTTATTTAATTTAAAATGAAATCTGACACGATGTTAAAAAGTGATATGAAATTTTGTCATAATTTCAGAATATTTGAATTCTAAAATCGTATTGATGGATTGATATGATATGATTTCACTTTATTTTTAAATCATGACACGATTTCTTCGTAATAAAATTTTGTCTTGAAGAATTTTGTAAAAAATTATATCATAGAAAAGAGTCTCATATCACATTTTATTAGGTATTTAAAGTGTGAATTTAAGTTTCACATGTACGAATGAGAAAATTGAGCAAAATATAAGAAAAAAGACCAACAAACTCTATGCCTTAAGACTTTGGATTGAAAGTAATGTCATTCCCTTATGTGGGTTGACTCAGTTCTCATTCTTATGAGATTTGTCCCCTTTCAGATTACCCAACAAGTGATATCAAAGTCGAAGTAATAGTATTAATGAGAAAGTTGAGAAGATTTATTAGGTATCCATGTGAGGCCAAATTTCATATTAAGTAATAATGAGAAAGTTGAGCAAAATATAAAAAAGAAGCTACAAAATATAAAAAAGAAACAGTATAAGTGAGACTCTCACTTGAGAAGAAGATTTGTTAAGTATATATGTGAGTCCAAGTTCCACATTAAGTAGTAATGAGAAGGTTGAACAAAATATAAGAAAGAAGACATACAAACCTAATGTCTTAAGATTTTGAGTGAGTAATATTATTCCCTTATATGAGTTGATTCAATTTTCATTACTGTAAGTGCTCTTCCGTTTTACTCCCTCGAATTACCTAATACATGAACCATTAACTCAAATATTTTTTTTTTGTCTGCCATGCAGAATGTTCTACCTCTTCTTTGAATCACGAAATAGCAAGGCTGATCCTGTTGTCATATGGTTGAATGGTGGACCAGGGTGTGGAAGTGAAATAGCTTTGTTTTACGAAAATGGTCCTTTTCACATTACCAATAACTTGTCTCTTACATGGAATGATTACGGCTGGGATCAGGTAATTTTTTATTCAATTTTCACGTTTCTTTTATGGAAACTGTCATAAACTGACACAAACCTTTTTTCTTATTTGTATCAACAACTTGTTTTTTCTCATTAGGCTTCAAATATTATATATGTTGACCAACCTACCGGGACAGGTTTTAGTTACTCTCCTGATCCCAGTGACCTTCGCCACGATGAAACCGGCGTTGCCATTGATTTATATGACTTCTTGCAGGTAATAACGAGAAAGTTCCTTCTTTGATCCCATTTATCCGAATATATAAGATATTATCTAGTTTGTGTATACTGAATTAATTTTACTATAATGTCAGGAGTTTTTCAAGGCTCATCCTCATTTTGTTAAGAATGACTTGTATATCACTGGAGAATCATACGCTGGACACTATATTCCTGCAGTTGCAACACAGATTAACCAAAAAAATAAAATGAAACAAGGAATCCATTTGAACCTCAAGGTCTTAACACTGTTTCTATTTTTTTTATATTATATGTTATGTCTATGATTGAGCAAGGATAATAAATAACTAATTACTTTCTCTTGGTTTTGCTTCTATTGGTTTATTTGATATAACAACAGGGTGTTGCTATTGGTAATGGGTTTACAAATCCTCCAATTCAATACCAAACATACCCAGAATTTGCGTTATACATCGGACTAATTACCCAGCAACAGTCAGATAATATCAGCAAGTTAATCCCACACTGTGCAGAAACCTCTAAAGCCTGCCGTAGAAAATTCTTTTCCTTTTATCATTCACTGCACATCCTTTTCTACTGATGTATATTGTTTCACTGTGTGATGCTGTTTCCGTTTTTATTTTCAGAATCTCGGGGTGGAGAAATTTGTGAGGATGCAACAGATGCTTGTGAAGCAATTTTCGATGCAATATTGGCCATTAACGTTAATCTTAATGTAAGTTATCCCGAAAGAACAGTAAGTGTTTGAGAAAAATGATGTAGTTCGGTGTGCTTAATGCATTGTGTTGTATGGAAATTGCAGTACTATGACATTAGAAAGAAATGTGTGGGACCTTTGTGTTATGACTTCAGCAATGTAGAGAAGTTGTTTGAGCAGGAGAAGGTGAAGAGAGCTTTAGGTGTGGGGAAGGGCTTGCATTATGTTGCATGCAGTGACAAAGTGTATGAAGCTTTGAGCCAAGACTCCATGAAAAATCTGGCAGTGGGGATTCCTGCTCTTCTTGAGGATGGGATCAATGTGCTTCTGTATCATGGGGAAAAAGATTTGATATGCAATTGGCTTGGTGAGCCCGCTTTGACTCATTTGAAGCAAAAATGCTTTTGTATTGAGAAACTTATGTGCCAGTCATATTGAGTTCTTGATGTGGTTATCATTTGGCAGGGAATTTAAGGTGGGTCCACGAGATGAATTGGTCAGGCAAAAAGGCATTTGCGGCAGCTCCTATGGTGAAATTTGTAGTTGATGGTGCAGAAGCAGGGACTGGGATCAGACATGGATCTCTCTCTTTCCTCAAGGTTCGTCTACATTGTTCAGGGTTTTCTTATTCGACTTTTTTCCTATTTTCCTAAAAATAAAAATTTATTTTTATTATAGATAAATGGTCCCAAGTTAATGAAATCGTGTGTCATATAACATGATTTTAAAAATTTAATTGAAATCGAGCTACATCAATATAGTTTTAAGACAACTGAAATGGTGCCATATAAATATGATTTCAAGTAATATCTAAAATTATACTATAATGATATGATTTTATTATGAATTAATAAAATCGTGTTATAATAACACAATTTATACATAATGAGAATTAGAAAATATTGTCTATTCTAAAAACTTTAAAAAAAAATTACACCAGAATCAGAGAAAAAAAAAAACTTGTTCTTTAGTTTGACATGATATTTTCATATTGCTTAAAACTTTATTTATGTGATGCTACGAACAGGTAAATAATGCTGGGCACATGGTACCTATGGATCAACCAAAAGTTGCACTACAGATGTTGAAAAGTTGGATGGGAGGGAAACTGTTATAAACTCAACAGGAGATAGTTAGCGTCGCTCATAATTCATATACTCAACTCAACCAAAACACTGCGTCCTTTAACGTTGATAGTCATCGAAGTTATTTGTGTAGAGGATTTCGTGAATAAATTGGAGGTCAAATTCTGGATATTTAGCTGCTGTTTATGCAATGATCACTGTTCTGGTTTAATTTATACTCTTTAAATATAATTTAAGTTTAATGCTAATAATCTTGTATATGCATCCCACTAATCAGATTGGCCGATAATCATTGAGTGAGTTTTTAAGGGTTTTCCGTGTGTTAGGTGTAAGAGTGATAAAAGATGGATTACTTTCCCTAGACGATTCCCCAGCTGTGGAAATATTATCGTCCTCATTTAAAATATTAATAGACTAGTTATTAAAAAAATGACTTTTAATTAATAAAGTTATACGACATAATGTAATTAATTTAGATTGACAAATAAATATTGTAAAATTATAAATTTATAAATTTTTCTAATTAAATAATTTTTAAATATCTTTATCATCTATATATATATATATATATATATATATATATATATATATATGTATGTATATATATTTTTTTCACAAAAAATATAAACATGCATTTGAGAAATTAAAAGTGTTTGTCAAAATGAATATTGATAGTTGTAAAGAAGAAAGTAATCAATAGTTCCCACCTTACATCCAAGTTTTTTTAATAATGGCTTAACTGCATTCTAAGCTGAACCGAACAAAAAAAAAAAAACTTTAGGAACATAAAACAAAAAAATGTATGAAAACTAAAATTTCAACTTGTTTTAGAAATTGAAATCAATAACTAAAATCAACCTAATTTACAGATTCTAAGGCTAAAATTTATTACCAATTTCTTGTCATGGATTAGAAAAAAGTAAACAACAATATCAAGACAAATTCTTCCTATACCTCCGTCTCCTCTTCCTCCGTATCCTCTTCGTACACTTCCATAAAACTTTAATTTGTCAAAGTGCTTCTATTGAAATGATAAAAAAGGACTTTGTTTTTTTATTAAAAAATTCACAGTATACTTTGTCACCTTCACACAATCAAGCACAGTGAAGCATTTCATTTTGCTCAAATACGTCTTTTATAATAATATTTTTGAAAGTTTAGAAACTGATTAAGTGGTAGAGAAGGCTTTTCGAACTTTGGAGAGTGTTGATTGGCGACAAGGAACACAGAGAGATAAGATCTTTAATTTTGGTGTATTTTGTAGGCTTTGGTAAGTCATCCGGATTAAGCCATCCGGTTTATAAATTTTTTGAAAATGTGAACCAGATAGGTGGACATCCGGTTTATAAATTGAAAACTAGATGCAGAGGAGTGGGATTGGAATCCAGTTTGTAATTTGTAAACCGGACGTCATTCCGTCCAATTAATAAACAACTTGATTTTTGCAAACCGGATGGGGTAGTGGGTGGACCTCATCCGATTTATAAATTCCCGTCTGATTCACAAAAGAATAAGATATTTGCAAACTTGATGGACAGTTGGTGGACCTCATTCCGTCTACAAAATTGTAATCCGGATGACACCTCATTCGGTTTACAAATTAAAAAATTATATGAATCGAATGAGGATTTATAATTTTTTTTAAATGTAGACCAGATGACACCTTATTCGATTCGTATCATTTTTTAATTTGTAAACTGAATGAGTTGCCGGTTGACATTTAAAAATAATTATAAACCGAATCACAGCCATCCAGTTTATACCAAATCTATCTTCAATGTCGCGATAGAGAAAGCAAGGGAATGATCAGAGGTGGAAGGTGTTAGCTTCTTGGAGTGAAGAATCTGATCGGTGTCTGAAAAAGGTTGAGAAAATGAAAAAAAGAAGGAAAAAGAGTGAAATTTTCCTACTTTTCATATCCACATTCAAATGAAAGGACTAGAAACTTAGAAACTCTGAAATCAGAATTGAGAATTGTGATAAGAAGATACAGATGAAATTGAAGAAGAGAGAGAGAGGCGATGCTGGTGGCATGGTGGAAAATCCTAAACAGTGAGGATGTAATGAACGAAGAAGATAAAGAGGTAAAAGGTATTCTTGTCTTTATATTTTTAACTTAAGGGTATAATAGTAATTAACGTGGAGTATGGAGGTGCAGGAACACGATTTAGAGGTGGAGGAAGAATTTGTCTAATATCAAAGCCCAAATGAATTGTCCACACTTGCATTAGACAAATTCTTCCTACATCCTAATACACGCTTGCTGCACCCCAATACAGAAAATTCCATAAATACCCCAATATAGAAAGCACACCTATCCGGTTCACAATGCCAAAAAAAGAGAGAACCGGATGGTATCCCATCCGGGTGTCATTTTTAAAAAAATTGACAACCGGATGACATCTCATCCGGGTTTCATTTTAACTTCATCCGTTTGTTTCCATTCTTCTAAATCTTTGATTAATCCTTCAAACAAGTAATAAGTAAGTAATTTTTAGTGTTTATTAGCAATTAGTAAGTGATATTGCTGATTAGAGTAGTTGATTTGGGGTTTGGGGGGTTGTCGACGACGAACAGAAGAATTTTTCGATTTGATGTATGAGAACCGGATGGGTTCCATCCGGTTGTCATTTTGATTTGGAAATAAGAACCGGATGACAACCCCATCCGGTTGTCATTTCAAAATCAAAATGACAACCGGATGAGTATGTCATCCGGTTGTCATTTCCAAATAAAATGACTTTTTTTTAAATGACAACCGGAGGGGGTTGCCATCCGGTTGTCATTTTATTTTGAAATGACAACCGGATGAAGGTGTCATCCGGTTGTCATTTTATTTGGAAATGATAACCGGATGGGGTGTCATCCGATTCTCATTTTATTTTAAAATGACAACCGGATGACATACTCATCCGATTGTATTTTTTTTGAAATGTGAACCGGATGGGGGTGCCATCCGGTTCTTATTTTTTTGTCCATGTGAACCGGATAGTGGTAGTTGTGGAATTAAAATTTTGTATTGGGATGCAGGAAGAGTGTATTAGGGTGCAGGAAGAATTTGTCCTCGCATTAATGGTTCACGGATCTGTTTACATTAGATTTAGAAGAAAATAAGATCCAATTCTTTTTTTTTTTCAGATTGTTTCTGATTTTTTAAAAATAAATTCAAAATTTAAATCAAATAAATCACAAAAAATGCATTGGTAGAATTGATTCAATATTTTACACAAATAGACCAAATTTTGTTTTAAGAAAAAGAAAAGAATAATAATTTTATCCAAAAATATTAATATTTTTATATTATAATTGACTTATAAAACTAAATAATAACATAAATCATAAAAATGATATAATTACATTATAAAATTTTATATATAATAATATATTTCACTAGTTTAGATTTTTCAGGTTTTTCAAAAAACAAATTCAAATTTTAAATCAATCAAATCCGATAAAAAAAAGAGTTGGTTATAAATATAGAAAAAATTAAGAAAAAAGATTATAGTTTCGTCCTAATATTTGTATATAATTTTATCATTGAAGGAGATAAATAATATTTTTATTGGGCTTCGTTTATTTTTGCTCAGGCCCATTTATTTTCTTCATGGCCCAATTTTATTCTTTGATTTCTCTTGACATTTTGTGTATAAGCACTTCAAATGCTTTGTTAGCTCTCTATTGCTTGCTTAAATGATTACCACTCTAATGACCTTCACATTAGTCAAAAGCTCATAATAAGTAATACTTTGACAACCGCCAGCTAGGAGAAGGAACATACATGGCAAAGGGCAATTTAGTCATTTTATCTTATTAAAAATTTATGAAAATTCAATTTACTGTGAGAAAGTGAAAAGTTGGAGAGTAATGTAAAATTGAGGAATTATGATTTAAGGTTAGAAATTGATCCTCTGTGCTGTTGTTCCTTATTGCCTACAATTTTTTTTGTTCATGACCAATCTTTCAATTGTGTTAAGCAAAAATCTCTACATCATTCCTTACCCATTCTTGAATATCATCTTATTTTTCTTATTCTAAATTTCACTTACTATAGTCAATCACATATTTTTTTCAAATTACATTTTTTTTAAACAAGTCATAATATTTTTTCCAAATTACAATTTCTTTCTTTAAACAAGTCATAATAAAGAAGTGTTACTTACCAACCGGTGATTAAAAAAGATATTTCCTATCCATTTATTACATTGTTCAAACTTTTTGTGCTATAAAACACTTATAAACAAATGTTGGGTAGATAAAATAGTGATATACTGTTCATCATCTTCATTCTTAAACTCTTCGTTCCCGTTTCTGCATGCATGTCTGCATTTTCTGGTAACTCAGTAATTTTTGTATCAATTAATTTATATAAACTAAATAATAATAAATATTATATAATTGCATAACAATTATATGTATGTATATATAATAAGAATAAAAAAACAAATTACTAATTTAATTCGGATTTCTTAGATTTGTAAAGTATAAAGCTGATGCTCGAAACCATCACCATTAAAAATCTATTTGCTTGGTTTAAATAAGATCCAATTAAGTTAAATAGTTAAACTAATTTAACTAATTTGGTTTGAATTATCATGTTTAACCAAATTCATAAACACCATAATTACTAGAGACCAACAAAAATAAAAAGTGGCAAATTTCTTGAACTGACGTAGATTTTATCTTAAATTTTTAAAATAGTGTATTTTTTTATTTATTTTTAGATATAGGTAAATTGTGTGTTGTCTACCAGACACAATATCAATGTGAAGAAATAAATGAAATCATGAAAAGATAACACCATTTTAGTTTACTAGAAGAAATGGTGCAGTCAAGATTTGAATTAATGAGTTAATTAAAGTCATCAGAATATTTCAGGATTTTATGGTGGTTAATATTTTCTACCCATTTCTCTTCTTCTAGAATTAAATTAAGAGTAAATTTGATATTGAAAAGAAAAATAAAATAAAATCAAAATTTAATAATAAAATATATTTAGCAAAATTAAGTATAAGTTGGATATTTGAATTTAGTTACTAATATAGAAATAATTTAAAATAAAATTAAAATTTAGCAATAAATTTAGAAAGAAAAATTTGAAAATATTATATAATTTTTTAAATAAATTTATTATTAGTTTTTAAATTATATTTAGGTAATTTTTCTTCACAATATGTAACCACTCTTCTATTCAAATTAACTTCACAATTATTTGATTACTTAATCAGAATTAATTTCAACCATTACATATTTATCAATAAATAAAATGATTTTGTAACTGTCCATTTATTTTAGTTGCACAGTAGCAGCACAGGACATGCAAAAAAAAGAGGAATATGTGGAGAATATTAAGAAGAATAGGTGGAGAATATTAACCATTCTAAGATGGTGCAGTATTCTCACATAATTCAGTATTCTCACAATTTTAATTAACTCATTAATTAAAATCTTAGTTACACAATTTCACTAGTAAACTAAAATTATATTCTCTTACATGATTTCATGATTTCCTATGCACCATTTATCCATATCAGGAAATAAATAAAAAAATACATCATTTTAAGAATTTCAGATAAAAATTACACCACCTTGAAAAATTTGCCACCAAAAATAGAAGTCCAATAAGTAGAATAAAAAAAACTTTCCAATATACTTTTATAACATTGTCTTTATTGTTGATTAATATTTAATGAAAATATAACTTTTTCAAGGATTTTAATTATCATTTAATACATTGATGTAAGTAATTGATTAATATTTAATGCAAACTATACTTCTCATTTAGTAAACTCTATTCCTCCGTTACTTTTTACCGTTACAGAATAAAATGATATTTTTTCTTAACTCTAATAAATATTTATAAGTTTTATTATTTTTATTTTTACATTACAGTATATATAGAGTGTGACACTCAAATAAATTGAAATGAATTACTCTCAATTTCAATCTTCCATATCATTTTAAATTAATAACTCAAATTGGAGCTGATAAAAAAAAAAAAAAACTCAAATTGGATCTTAAATGTACATTAATAATATCTCGTATGGAAAAACATAACCTCTTTGTCTCTTGAATAAATTATCCTTTTTATTAATTGAAGATAATTATCTCTTTTTATGGTCTTCCGTATATTGATAATTATTTCTCTTTCTCATTATTAATATATATAACAATTGTTAAAATAATAATCATAATATAAAATAATAATATAATATAAATAAATAAATAAAATTATTTTAATTGATGTACACACTTCTTTTTGGATATTACACTCAGTTGTGACCTTGTTCTTCACATAAAAAAAATTATAACTTGCAGAACTATATACAATATCAGAATATCATCATTTTGAATCTATATCTAAAACAATAATTTTTTGATTTTGTTTTTTTCTTATCAAAATAATAGTTAAATAAAAAATAATGTGTTATTTAATGTTGAGTGAAAATGTTCTCAAAGAATAATCAATTATTAATATAAAGATTCACATTAAATTATAAGTTATTAAATAATATATAATGAACATTTTCTCACGTGATATACATATTTATATTTATACTTAATTGTATTTTAAATTACAATACTTAAAATATTATAATTATCTTATGTATACCTAAATTATATTTTAAATTACAATACTTGAAATATTATAATTATCTTATGTATACCTGGTAAGAGAGCATAAAGAAAAAACTTTTTTTAAACATAATTATAATTATAATGTAATCTCATAAATATAAATATATATCAACATTTTATATCCTTATAATTATTTAAAAAACATATTAGCTTATTGAATTCTATATTAAAATAGAAAATTGTCTATTATTTTATATAAGTTAATCCACTTAATTCATAAACCCATGCATCAAGTCCAATTACAGATTTTACGAATTATCAAAAAATATGTCGAATTGAGTTCTTAATAAGCGCAAATATTAACTCACTTTAATATTCCTGGTACCTGTATAATTGATGGTATTATCTTATTATATTAAAGTTTAATTTTAATAACAAATGATGTATGTAATAAAACAAAATTTTAAATATAAATATAAACTAAAAAATTAATTAATTTTTAAGTCCTAATAAATATGTGAGTTGACTTTGTATAAATATAATTTATTTATAATATCAATTTATTCTTATATATATATATATATATTATTTTATTTAATCATAATTTTTTAAAAATTATTTGATTTGTTTTTCAACATTCAAATTTTATTCAAGATATAAAATATTTTTAAAATGAGAATTTAATAATATAAATTAAAATTTAAAGCTTTTTAATTCTTATTTTAAAATAAAATAATTAATATATTTATTTGAATTAAAATAAAATAATTAATATATTTATTTGAAAATTTACATTTACTAAAAAAAGAGATAATCACAATAATTATAAATACATTTTATAAAGGAGAAGTTATTATTTTTATATAAAACTAATTAATATGAATTTATAACTTGTTATAACTTATTAATTAATATTGTCCTATATATAAATTCAAACAAAATATTTTCAAAATGTGACACTTAAAAATGTCATGGTGGAATATTCAATTTAATTTTAATAATACATAACATATTTAATAAAACAAAATTTTAAATATAAATATAAACTAAGAATTTAATTAACTTTTAAGTCATGATAAATATGTGAGTTGACTTTGTATTAAAAGGCCTTTATTAGATATTTAAAATTTTTAATTCCAATTGAGTACCTGTCAAGTCAATTTTGCAGTGCCCAACCACCTCTGCTATAAATTCATAACCATCGCTCTTTTGAATAATCCCCAACAACATGGAGTTGCCAATGGCATCAACACCAACACTTCCCAAAGCTTCTCTCTCTGTTGTGTCGCTTTTCCTTTCACTTTTTTGTTCTTCTGTAGTTTCTCATCGCTTCATCCTTGACCATGCCAATCCACCACATTCATACTCACATGCAGAAAAACTCAGAAGAAGCCTTAACCTAATCTCAAAGGAATCACTTAACATCATAAAAGGTGACCATGCAGATTTTGTCCCTGGTGAGATTGTGGAGAAGAAATTCTCGTTTCTTGGTAACTCTGGGCCTCCTGTTGAAGACCTTGGTCACCATGCAGGCTTCTATTCACTTCCTCATTCCAAAGCTTCAAGGTAAATATAATATCTATGCTTCTGGATATAGTTTACGTCAGATATCTAATTACTAATATATCATTAACTATAATTTTTTTTTTTTTTTTTTTTGTGTGTGTGGCATGCAGAATGTTCTACTTTTTCTTTGAATCACGACACAGCAAGAATGATCCTGTTGTGATATGGTTGACTGGTGGACCAGGGTGTGGAAGTGAAATAGCTTTGTTTTACGAAAATGGTCCTTTTCAAATTACCAATAACTTGTCTCTTACATGGAATGATTACGGCTGGGATCAGGTCATGTTTTATTCAATTTCCATGTTTCCTTTATGGAAACTCTCATAAACTTACACCAAACTTTTTTCTTATTTGTATCAACAACTTGTTATTTTACATTTGCAGGCTTCAAATATTATATTTGTTGACCAACCTATAGGGACAGGTTTTAGTTACTCTCCTGCACATGATGACGTTCGGAGCGACGAAATCGGCGTTAGCAATGATTTAAATGATTTCTTGCAGGTGATAATTAAGTATATAAAAGTTTCTTGTTTCATCATGTATCCCAATACAACATAACAATTTCCTGTTGTGTATAAATAATATCTGCTAATTAATTTTATTATATTTGCAGGAGTTTTTCAAGGCGCATCCTGATTTCGTTAAAAATGACTTCTACATCTTTGGTGAATCATATGCTGGACACTATGTTCCTGCACTTGCATCCCGGATTACCCTAGCAAATGAACAAAAACAAGGACTTCATATAAACCTCAAGGTCTTACACAATTTCTTATATATATTACTGGGAAAGGTTGATCAATGAAATAACTATTAATTATCTTGTTGTTTTTGCTTCCATTGATTCATTCCACATAACAAAGGGTTTTGCTATCGGTAACGGGTTGACCAATCCTGCAATTCAATACCAAGCATACCCAGATTTTGCTTTAGACAACAAAATAATTACAAAGGCTCAGTACGACAATGTCACAAGCTTGATCCCATTATGTGAACAAGCCACTAAAACTTGCGGTACAACTTTTCCATTTGTCACTCACATTCCTTGCTACCATGGTGATTGCCGTTGTGATGTTGTTTGGGTATGATTTTTCAGAAACTAAAGGTGGAATTCATTGCGAGACAGCGTTATATGGTTGTAACAGCATTTTTAATAGTATCCTGGACCTTACCAACAACATGAATGTAAGTAATAATAATGAAAGAACAGTCCTACAAAACTGTTTACTTATCTCATTCTGCTGATACACAAACTGCAGGTCTATGACATCAGAAAGAAATGTGAGGGGCCTTTGTGCTACAACTTCAAAAACGTGGAGACTTTGCTGAACTTGCAGAAAGTGAAGAGGGCTTTAGGTGTTAAAGATCACTTCAAGTATGAGTTATGTAGTCAGATTGTTTATGGGGCTATGATGGGAGACTGGATGAGAAACCTGGAAGTGGGGATTCCTGCTCTTCTTGAGAAGGGAATCAGGATGCTTGTGTATGCTGGGGAAGAAGATTTCATATGCAATTGGCTTGGTGGGTCTACTTGGTTCATTTGAAAGTTTGTCTTGTGCTGAAATGAAGGCTATGTATATATGTGAGGTTGAGTTGTTGATAAGGTTCATTTTGACAGGGAATTCAAGGTGGGTTCATGCCATGCAGTGGTCAGGCCGAAAGGGCTTCAATAAATCTGCCACTGTGAAATTCGTGGTTGATGGTGCAGAAGCAGGTTCTCTTAATAGCTATGGACCTCTCTCTTTCCTCAAGGTTTGTGTTTAGGGTTGCATTTTGAGTGACACTGTTAATTCCAGTTTTGGTTATAACTTTATTTGTATGATACTTCAACAGGTATATAAGGCCGGGCACATGGTTCCTATGGATCAACCTAAAGTTGCACTTGAGATGTTCAAACGTTGGATGGCAGGGAAAATGTCCTAAACAAAAGCAGATACTTAAACATAAAACATGTTTCTCTTTAGCAAAATAAATAAAATAACATTTGAGGAATTCTCGAACTATGGTATAGAATTATTCAATGATGTGCAAACTTTTTTTTCCTTCGCAAGTTCTAACTTTAGGATGTTATCTAATGAACATTTTCTTATGTATACATAATTATATTTGAAAATATTATAATTATATTTGAAATTAAATACGGGAAATATTATAATTATATTATAAGAGAGCACGAAGGAAAAAAAATGCGTTTTAAGAGATGTACAACTAGAAAATTTCTCCAACTAGTGTAATATTTATGTGAAATTTCTGAAATAGTGTATCATTTTATTTGTATAGGGATACGATATTATTGTAAAGAAATCGTTATCCTATTGCATGATTTAATTTAAGATTAAATAAAATTATGAAAAAAGATTTTAGTTTATTAGATTAAAGTATGCACACAAGACACAATTTCAATTAATGTGTTAATTAAGATCATGAGAATATTACAAGGATTTTAGGGTGGTTAATACTCTCCTCCATTCCTGTTTTTTCTCTTCACAAGTGGTGTGTTGCTACTATGCAACTAAAATAAATGCAGTTACTTATTGATAAACATGTAATGGTTGAAATTAATTATGATTAAGTAATAAAAATAAATGTAAAGTTAATTTGAATAGAAAAGTGATTACATAGTGTGAAGAAAAGTTACCCCTTGTGAATAAAATTTATGTAAACTAGTTAAATGGAAAGATGATTTTTATATAATAAAAATTTAAATTGTTTGAATTAAAGAAAAGGGTTGACGGGATTATTTTTTTAAATTAAAATAACAAATGATGTTAGTATGAGATTTATATATTGAATTAAATTAAGAGTAAGTTTGATGTTGAAAATAAAAATTAAATTAAATTAAAATTTAGTAATAAAATATATTTAGCAAAATTAAGTGTAAGTTGGATATTTAAATTTAGTTACTAATATAAAAATAATTTAAAATTTAGCACTAAATTTAGAAAGAAAAATTGAAAATATTATATAATCTTAGAAATAAATTTATTGTACTAAATTGATGTCTATATTAGGAACTAAATTCACACTAGGTAACTTTTCTTTACGGCATGTAACCACTTTTCTATTCAAATTAATTTGTAGTTCACATCTCACATTGATTTCAATTAGTTAATCAGAATTAATTTCACTCATTACCTATTTATCAATAAATAAAACTAATGGGGGAGAATATTAACTATTCTAAAATCTTATAGTATTCGCATAATTTTAATTAACTCATTAATTAATTAAAATAGTGTGTATTGGCTGCACTATTTGATATAGTAAACTAAAATGATGTTCTCTTTTTAGGATCTCATTTGATCTTAAATTAAATTGTGCAATAGGATCACATTTTATTCACAATGATATTGTGTTCCCTATACATGATTTTACCAATACTCGAAAATAAATAAAAAATACACTATTTTAGAAATTTTACATAAAAATTACACCAGTTTGAGAAATTTGTCTATAACTATTTTAATTTTATATAAAAGTTTGTCTGTAATTTCTTATAACTTATTAATATTGTCTTATATAAATACAAACAAAATATTTTCAAAATGTGACACTTAAAAATGTCGTGGTGGAATATTTAATGAAATTATATAAATATATTTTTAAAAATATTTCCACTTTCACGAGTCTTTTATTATTTTTTAATCAAAATTTTTATTTAATATTAAATTGAGTTAAAGTTTAAGAAAACACTATAAAATAGAATTAAATTAAATAATGTAGTTAAAACATAAGAAAACACTATAAAATAAAATTAAATTATAAATTAATTAGTCTAGTTAAAATTTAAGGTTTTATTCATTCATTTAATTTTGATATAATCCAACTCAAAAATTTATACATCTTTTGTAATATTCATAAGATATTACAAATAAATTTACAACAACTAGAGTTCGACGTCAAAATATAAAACTGTCTATTTTAATATTTTAAAATATTAGATCTAAGTTCTTCATCTCTCAATTATCCATAAAATCTTTCAAAGACAGACTCTTTTTCGTCAACTCTTATTGAGCAGTCTTTTTTTTTTTCCGTCAACTCTTATTGAGCAGGTTTTTCTGCATTTACTTGTATAACAGAGATATATGAAAAAAAAAAACATAAAAGGAGTGAGGTCTTTATAAGCTTTAAATATTAATCTTAATAAAATTAACAAGTAATGGGAGCCTATAATCACATCCACAAACAATGAGACATATAACTTGACTCAAAATTATAATAATTACTCTCACATCATTAGACATATAGATCCATATACCACCACTTTTGATTATCTAACTTTCAACATCAAAAGTCTTTTGGGAAGTGATTAGGTAGTATGAGTATATTTCATCACAACATTGGTAATCATAATCACTCTTTTGTCATCTATCAACAAAAGAGATATATACTCACTATCTAACCTTGATGACTCAAAGCAGGTATCGGACAATATCAAAATACATACTTTAACTTCATATGTATTTATATATATAAAGAATAATATTTAAATTATTACAAAATAGAATAAGATAAAGATTAAAGCAAGAACTTTAAATAAATAAATTTTTATAAAATTGGAAATAACAATAAATAGGATCATAGCATAATTGAAGATAACGCGAATAAAATAATTAGGACCAGTGTATAAGTGAACATAAAATAATTAAAATAGAACCAACACAAAACTAAAGATAAGATAAATACAATAAACATGATTAGTGCGTGTTTAAAGATAAAAGAAAAGTGTAAGATAATATATAATTCAAGATGGTTTAAAATAAAAGATTAATAAAACATATATAAATTTATTAAGATTAATATATATAAAGCTTAACCCCACTCCCCCCTTACCTTTAAACGAAGAATAATAAAAGTTCAAATATTTTTAAAAAGATTGTTCCAAAATCTCTCTCTTTCTTCTTTCTCTCTTTTCCCCTCTTTGAGAGTTTGCAAAGGCTCATGTGAAGCTTTTTTTATGTTTTGACTCGTGATTAGGGATCACCTATTTATAGTGCATTTTGTAATCATTACTAAAATTTTATTTAGTTAGAATCAGGTTAGATTCTAATGAAAACCGTGTTAATGTTATGGTAAAACTAATGTAGGATGGTAATGTGGTAAGATGAAATGATGAGAAATGACGCAATTTTATCTAATCTTATCTTGACATTAAATGTTGATTTGACTTTAAGCCTATCTAGAATGGATACGGAATTGAGAGGTGATACAGAATCGAGAGGTGATATTGACCCGAGAGGTGATACGAAACCGAGAGGTGATACTGAGAGTGATACTATCTTTGTAAAAGTATATTAAAAATAAAATAAAAATCATAAGAATGTGTTAATAACACTCATAACAATAAAAAATTACAATCTATTATTATTATTATTATTATTATTATTATGATTATTATTATTATTATTATAATAGCTCAAATAACAAAATATAATACACAAACGTAAAATAAAAATAGAAGTCAACAAAGAATTGAATTAATATTAAACACTATAATTAATATGAAGAAAACTTCTATATATCAGTTAATAGCGTTATAATTAGTATATAAAATATATTATCTGTTAGGAGTTTTAAAATAGAATCAGATTTATGAATTAATCTATTTAAGATATAGCTTTTTTAAACGTGTGTCAAATTTAACTGAGCTCATCTAATCTATGAGTTAAATGAATTTAAGTTGAATTGTAGATTAGTTCACTTTTAACCTACTAAAATTATTTTTTTTATAATTTTTCATTATAATTATTTATTATTTTTAATTATGTAAGTTATAACTTTGATAGAATATTGTTCAATAATATTTAAATAATTTATATGTTTAATTTATTTGTTTATCTAATTATATAAATTAAAATTTTGATTTTTGTTTAATATTTCTATAATATCATTTCCTATTTATTATTAATGTTATTTAAATAGATGAGCACTTAGGTTGTAATACTGTAAACAACTAGATCAAGTTGATCTACTTTAATTTTAATACAATAAAATATATGAAATAAGTTTAGAGGAAAAAATATGTTTAAATCAATCAATCTATTTATTTTAAAAATCTGTGATAAATCAAGTTGAATTAAAAAACTTCTAACTCATCGTTGATATATTTTAAACTCAATTAGTAAAAATATTAGACTCACTTTAACATGCATATGACGTATATAATTAATGTTACTATCTTATTATATTTAAAGTTTAATTTTAATAATGCATAAAGTATTTAATTAAGTTTTTCAAGTTCCTACTAAATTTGAGAGTTGACTTTGTATAAAATGTTTTTATTAGGTATTTAAAACTTTTACTTCAAATTGGTACCTGTCAAGTGATTTTGGAGTGCTCTGCTATAAATTCATAACAATCGTTGCGCTTCTTGAAGATGGCTAAACACTTCCCAAAGTTTCTCTCTGTCTTGTGTTGCTTTTCCTTTCACTTTTTTTTGTTCTTCTGTAGTTTCTCATCGCCTCATCCATATCACATAAACACGATTTTAGTATAAATTCTGAAATTGTAAGTGGAAGAACGATTATAGAAGATTACTTTTTCTCACCTCTCTTTTAATTGCATTCTTTTAATTATATATATTTTTTTAATTTCATCCACTGAAAGTTATTAAAATAGTACAGAATAGAAAACTATGTAAGGTATTAACTGTATACATTTTCTTTTCATTTAGAATTTTATTTTATTTGATTATTATTATTAAAATATTATCATATTATTAAAAATTAGTAAAATATTATTCAAAGATTATGAAAACGGTGCTGAGTGCAGATCCTTTTACGTTTCAAATTTTATTATTTTTATTATAATTATTAAAACATTATCGTATTATTAAAAAATTATTTTAAATTGGTATTAAAATATTAAAACATGAGAACGGTGTAGGATATTAAACCGGTGCAGTTTTTTACGTTTAACATATTATTATTTTTTATTATTATTAAAACATTTTATTCTTTAATGATGTTTTAATAATTAAAAATAAATAAAAACGTAGAAAGATGTGCATCGTTCTAATCCTATACCGTTTTCATAATCTTTACATAATGTTTTAATAATATAATAATGTTTTAATAATAATAATCAAATAAAATTATACCGCTTTAATATCTTGCATTCTTTCATATTTTACACTGTTTTACTAATTGTGAGATGTAATTAAGATGGTATAATTAACGGGTGTAATTAAGAAGATGGAATTAAGAAGAGTGGTGTAAAAGCTCAAAAATTCTATAATAATTATAATTTAACACTTATAGAAAAATTATAGGAAAACAAAGTATAATTTTAAACTATAAAATATTTAATACATACAAAAGAAGGAAAGAAGAAAATAAGATAAGAAGAGAAGAAAAGAAGAAGGAGAAGAAGAGAAAAAATTAATTTTTTTAGTTTAGATAAAAATAATTTTGTCCGAGCAAAAATCTCCCTCGTCCAAGCGAGAAATTTGTCTCTTGAGTGAAAATAGTTTAGAGAGCACTCCTAATTTTCCCTTGAGCAAAACTACTATTGCTTAGGCGAAAACACTCCAGAGAACACCCTATTTTATTTACGAAAAGCTCGCTCAGGCGAGTTGTGTCTCGCTCGGGCGAGACTTGCAGAGTGAACTTCTCTGCAAAATTCACTTGAGCGAGATTTTTCCGCTTAAGCGAGACTATCTGAAAATGATTTGTCAATTAAACTATCTTTTGTCTGCTACCAAGTATTAACATCCATTTAAGGTTTACATAAAGTATTTAGGTACATCAAACTTACCTACAATTATCTACCATCGTAAGGTCATAAAATCTTTAACTACATCAAAACATATATACCAATATATACAAAACAAAAGGAAAAATCCATTTAAGAGCATATAATCTTTATGGTGCTCCAAAACCTGCATCTGCACCTGCTCGTATACATGGTATAGTCATCGCAGTTTATACAATAACATGAAAAGCAAAACAAGGATAAGCGAGTTGCTGAGAGAATCCGAGGGGGTAAACACCGGGGAGATCTCACAAGAATGAGAACTGAGCCAACATATAAGGGAATGACATCACCTTCAACCCAAAACGTTAAAAGACATTAGATTTATGGGTCTTCTTTCTTATATGTTGCTCAACTTTCTCATTCCTATCCAATGTGGGACTTAGACTCACACTTGAATACCTAACACAAGTGAAATTGAAAGTTTATAACATACTAAATACATGCAAAAAGATATCTCAGTCATAATAATTCCCTTAAAATCTAGCATATCAATTTTTAATACAAGTTTTTCTTTTTCATTTGAAGTACTCATGTCACACATTATACTTAAAGGTCTCACATGGACCACATCAATACATATAGGTCACACATGGATCTATCGTCTTCCGGAAGACTCATTAAGTATGTCCCTACTAGAGCCTAACATCTAATCCAATACCCAAGACTTAGATTAAGCACATATAAGAGAAATGACTAATCTAATACCTAAGACTTATATTACCAGCGAATCTAAGAGAAAAGACTAATCCAATACCCAAGACTTAGACTGTCATTCGAATCTAAGTTAAAGGATCAGAGTAAGTTCAAACATCCAATATCGAGTTTCAGCGGTTTCGGTGTGTAAGAACTCACTCCTCAACTATTGCTAATATTGGATGTGATCAGATTCTGAAACAGATGAGATATAGAGGATGAAAAAAAAAAAGGTGAGAAATATAGAGAGATGGAAAGAGAGAGAAAGCTTTGGGTGGTGATTTGTTCTTATCCTTAGGCGGGTGTGTGTGTTTGGGGTTACAAGTGGAAAGAAATTGTTTTTTATTAAAATAGTCCTTCTCACTCTCAGATTTCAGAATTTATACTACATGATTTCTATCCACAAAATCTGAAATTATATATAGCTTAAATAATGTCTAACTCCCAAAATTGGCCTATTTTGATACAACTTGTTTTCATCCTTGTAAAAGTATATTAAAAAAATATATTATATTCGAGTGAGTTAATAAAAACAATTACAATCTATTATCTATTATTATTATTATTATTATTATAAATAATAATAATAGTAATAATAAATAAATGAGATCTTTAATAATGAAAAATAAAAGTAGAAATCAATATATTAATATATAACAGTATAATTAATATGAAGAAAACTTCTATAAAGGAGTTAATGATATTGTAATTAATATACTGAAGAACAAAGTTATTTAAAGATCAATTTTTAACTATCAAAAGAGATGGTTGCTAATGTGTGACTAAAATAGTTATTAAATTAAATTTTGATTGCTAAATAACTACATAATAGAAAAGTAATGAATTTAGTGACTAACATTAGCTACCGTTTTAGTGTCTTATACCATTAAATTCTAAATTAGTCTCTAATTTAATTAAATATACCAATTTAGAATATAATGGTATGGATAAATAAAATCTTGGTAGTTAATGTTAAATACCAATTATCTTGACTTAATTGGTCATTAAATTCAATCCTTACTTATATTTTGTAGTTGTTTAGCAACTAAAATTTAATTTGATAACTATTTTGGTCATAATTAGCAATCATTTTATTTGGCAGCTAAAAATTTATCTCTAAATAACTTTTTTTATAATAATATATATTAATAACATTATAATTAATTTATAAAATATATTATTTGTTAGGAGTTTTAAAATCAATTCAAACTCTAAACTTTAAACTCTGAGAAGTGGGGTTGGATTGAAAACGATATAATTTTTTTAAATGTGTATTAAATTTAACAAAACTCATTTAACTTACTAATTTTAATTGAACTGTAGTTGAGTTGAGTTGTAAAATAACTCCTTATAACTTTTTTATTATAATTATTTATTGCTTTTGTTTATATAAGTTGAAACTTTAATAAAATATTGCTCAATAATATTTCAATGGTTTATATGTTTAATTAATTAATTTATTTAATTATATAAGTTAATATTTTGATTTTAACTTAATACTTTTATAATATCAATTCTTATTTGTCATTAATGCTTAAAGAAGTGAACATCTATTTAATAATGTATTATGTTAGTAAAATATTATATATTAATAAAATAATAATATTTTATAGTGTCAAATAGGAGTAGAATGTGAATAATAGTATCAAACTATCACTACCCATAAAAAAAAAGTAAACATTTTAATTGTATTGTTATAAACAACTCGATTAAATCAATATATTTTAATTGTATAACAATAAATAAATAAAATCAGTTAAAAGAAAAAAATATGCTTAAATAAATTAATTCACTTAATTTAAATATCTATGATGGATGAAGTCCGATTACAAAATTTATGACTTATAAAAGAAAATAAATAGAATTGAGTTATTAATACGTGTAAACGGTTGACTCATTTTGATATCCCTAATATAGTTGATGTCATTATGTTAATATATTTGAAATTAATTTTAATAATACATAACATATTTAATAAAACAAAATTTTAAATTTAAATATAAACTAAAAATTTAATTAACTTTTAAGTCATAATAAATATGTGAGTTGACTTTTGTATTAAAAAGCTTTTATTAGATATTTAAAAATTTTAATTCCAATTGAGTAACTGTCAAGTGATTTTGTAGTGCCCCACCACCTCTGCTATAAATTCATAACCATCTCACGCTTTTTTCAATTATCCCCAACAACAACATGGCGTTGCGAATGGCATCAACACCAACACTTCCCAAAGCTTCTCTCTGTGTTGTGTTGCTTTTTCTTTCACTTTTTTGTTCTTCTGTAGTAGGTGACCATGCAGATTTTGTCCCTGGTGAGATTGTGGAGAAGAAGTTCTCGTTTCTTGGTAAATCTGGGCCTCCTGTTGAAGACCTTGGTCACCATGCAGGCTACTATTCACTTCCTCGTTCCAAAGCTTCAAGGTAAATATAATATCTATATGCTTATCTAATTGCTAATAGAATTTGTTGGAGATTCGAGATCTTAGAGATGAAATATTTTTATAGTTTATAAATAGACGTGAACCTTATTTTATAAATTTAAATCTTATTTTATAAGGTTGAATTAGGTTTAAACTTTACTTCTTGATATGGTATCAGAGTCTATTTCTAGTAAGTGTTGGGTCACCCGCTATAAGAACATCCTTAAATAATATAGCCCCACTCACGAGTCGAGTAATCTCGGTATGAAAAGATGTGTTAGAAATCTCACATGTTTTTCACTAGTTTATAATATGAGTGTAATCCTCACTTCCGAAGTAGATTTTGTAAGATTGAGTTTTAGACTTAAATTCCACATTCCATTTCTTGATATGGTATTAAAGTTTATTTTTTAGTAATTTATACATAAAATCAGTTTTTGTAAGATTGAATTAGACTTATTCACATTTGATATTTTTAACTCTAATATCTTTAACTCTAATATCTTCTGTTATTGTTTTTGTTTTTTTTTTTTTTTTTTTTTTTTTTTTTTGTGTGGCATGCAGAATGTTCTACTTTTTCTTTGAATCACGACACAGCAAGAATGATCCTGTTGTGATATGGTTGACTGGTGGACCAGGGTGTGGAAGT
>Ga0209700_101022_pt1 | contig 56784 bp, 27 predicted proteins | sample SiratroredBW_FD_187528 | JGI IMG/M metagenome (GOLD analysis project Ga0209700, IMG submission 187528) | Root nodule microbial communities of legume samples collected from California, USA - Siratro red BW (SPAdes) (version 2) | ecosystem: Host-associated > Plants > Roots > Nodule | place: USA...
CTACAGGATTATATTCAGCGACTCTCACCATCACCAACAAGTGCACCTACACAGTGTGGCCAGCAATTTTATCCGGCGCCGGAAGTTCACTGATCTCCACCACCGGCTTCGCCCTCATACCAGGTGAGTCCAACACTCTCCCTATGCCTCAAGCTTGGTCCGGCCGATTGTGGGGTCGTACCCTTTGCTCCCTCGACATCACCGGCAACTTCTCATGTGTCACTGGTGACTGCGGCACTTCAACGGTAGAATGCGCAGGTGGAAACCCCGCCCCACCGGTTACCCTGGTAGAGTTTGATTTGAACGGCACCGGGCTCAACTTATTCGACATCAGCCTCGTGGACGGTTTCAACCTTCCGGTGAGGGTGGCTCCCAAGGGTGAAAACTGCTCGGCCGTGGGTTGCTTGGAGGACTTGAACACGGTGTGTCCGATGGAGCTTAAGGTGATAAGGGACGGCGAGGCCGTGGGGTGCAAAAGCACGTGCAAAACTGACCCATGCTCCAGTTCACTGTTTTTCAAGACTGCATGTTCTGGAGCTCGCGTCTACACCTACGATAATTATGGCTTCTTTACTTGTTCATCTCCTCATTACATTGTCACTTTCTGTCCCACCTCCAAAAGGTATTTTTTTTTTTCTCACTTTCTTCATGAAAAATAAACTTATTTTTTTTAGTTTCAAGATAAAGTCAACAAATTTATTTGTTATAATAGTGGACGTCGAACATTTATCATAGAAAAAGTTAAATGATTTGGAATTCAAAAAATTCTTAGAGGCGTTTATGAGACCAAGTATACATCCGTTTCCTTTTTTACAAGATATTAACAAAAAAATAGTGTTTATTATATAAAATAAGTTATGTCAATTTGAGATATTGAATTCATGGTGGTATAAAGTTACATTGAATAGTTAATAACCTTTTGCTGTAAAATGTCATTTAAAATAAAATAAAAACTTTTCTCATCTTTAGATTGCTTTTGAATTCTGTGCAGTCGGATGAAGGCAGACAACAAAATAGACCCTTCAGGCAGAAAGGTAGTAAAATTCACAGGCGTGTTAGCTGTTATTAGCGTTATTAGTGGCTTGATAATATTTCAAATAAGGTTACGTTTATCAAACAGAGATTGGGAAATCAGCTTGAGAGCAGGAAATAGAGCTGAGACTACAGAAGCGCCCATGGCATAACTGTTCCATTCATGTTGTATATGTTTTGTGATTTGTGTGTAAGTTATTGTTATTTGAGTACTTTATGTCGTAAAATTGGGTAGTTGCTGAATACTCTTTATGATATATACCCTTATATTCATAAACGCAGCTACACAGTTTGTTCCTATGTATGTAAGTAGAGAAGGGAGAGAATTATAGATAAACAAAAGATATATGTAAACATTGTACGATATATTGTGTGATTTAATGATGTATTTCGGTGCCAGAAAAAAATATGTGATGCGGCCTTGTTCTTTAACAAGAAATGGTAGTTTTACACAACTATTTGCAAATAACTTCCATCTTACTAAGTTACTTATCATAAATTATTTTAAGGTGTCCAGACATGTATAATCCATTTAGAAGAGTCAACTCTGACAATGGATTCTCCCGTCAATGTGCTGCGATATGACAGTGATAAGAAATTTTTTAGGTATGTAACATAAATGTTATTTGTCTGCTTGACTAAATAGTTATTAAAATTTTGATAGAATATTTTTTCAAAAGATATTTTAATAGAACTAAAATCAAATTTCGTATTTTATAAGAACCAAAAATAATGGTTTGAAATTTTATACAGTTGAAAATAAAAGAATTTATAGAAACCAAAACAAAAATTTGTCCCTTTTCAAAGGATTATAAACAATCCTAGTTTGTTTTAAAAAAAAAACTAGCTTTCATCGAGCCAGGAGCATTTATGCGTCAATGAAATATATAAATTGTTTCTTAAACCAAGTCATAATTTTTTTCAACGATATTTATTCATCTTTCTATATTAAAATTAAATCATTTTTATTCAAAATGAGTTTATTCTTTTAATGGATTTTTCTTCGGTTACAGTTATTTTCCAATTAAAATTACACATTTAAATCAAGTTAATTAACCTTTCTATGTTTTACTTATTTTTTAAACATTCTCCTATAATTTTTGTGTACTCTTAAATTAATATTTTTTTCACGTTAAACTTCCCCTTCAAATTAACTATTGCGATAACCCGTGTGTTGCACTAGTATTGATTTCAAAAATTAACAATTTTTTAATTATTATAATTTCTAGTGTATTTTTCAGTTATTTTTTTATTTATATGTAAAATCGAATCATACAATTTTATACTGATGGTTTATGTTATTTGATTTACAATTTCGCATTCAATTTTATATAAAATTTATATACTATATATATTTGGTATGGTCAAAATTTGATTCACCATGTCGCTCTCAATTTGACAAGTACACGGGCATTTTCATTCCCTCCTATCCGTTGATTATTTTGGGCTAATAAGTCAAACAATCTTCTTTGGAAAAGTTTTTCTTTTTTTCACAGGAAAATCCAATGCACTTTCTTTTGTCATATTCTTATTTGGACGGCTTCTTCCTGCGCCTCCATGCCTTCGTTCTGCACGTCCATAAATTATTGAATTTCCAAAACTAACCTTAAATAGATTACCGAATTTCCAAAATTAACCTTAAGTAAATTGTAAACTGTCCGATTACTCTCATGTAATCCTACACCTCTGTATCTTCACTTCATCCGGCACTTTCAGCCACAGACCACACCTCTACTGGTATACCTCCATAATAGAAGCGCAGTAGAGAATAAAGGAAGAGTTGTCATTACATATTGTTCATGTCACCAGTGAGAATGAAAGTACGTGTACTGTTGTCACAAAATTCGGAAATCTGTAATTCTGAAAATCATCTAATTATAAAATTATTTATCATCGAATTAATCTTTCAAATTAGCGTAATCCTGAATAGGAATTTGCTTCCAGGCCAATCCGCAAGAAAATATATATATATATATATATATATTCTGAAACACAGTTCTTATATTTGAATTCGAAAGATAAATTTGTATTCAGGAACAAATTTGGTGAACGGCAGTGACAACAGTACACATACACTACTTTCACTTTTACTGGCGATGACATAAATGGTGGACAACATGGTAGCTATTCATGTGACGGCGACTTTTCCTTCACTCTCTACGGCGCTTCTGTTATGGAGGTATACCACTGGAGGTGTGGTCTACGGCTTAAAATGCAGGGTAAAAAAGATATGGAGGTGTAAGATTATATGAGAGTAATTCGGATATTTAGAATTTATTTAATAATGTTAGTTTTGAAAATTTAAAAATCTATGGAAGTACAAGAAGAAAACATGGAGGCAAGGAAGAAGATGTCTTATTTGTATTTATAAATATTATTCGAGGTACACTAAAAATTTTTAATCACTTAAGATTAAGAATTAACTATTTCAATAATTTCAAAGTATTAACAACTTTTTTTAACAGTATTTTTTGCTTTTATTATTCTTAAATATATACATAAATTTTTAGAACGCGGATATAATATAGACAATCATATCTTTTTGTTGCTTAAATGTCGCTCATCCAAAATTATTTTCGGACAAATAGCTTAATAAGCATAAGTAGTTGTTGTAATGAATTCAACTTTTATATTTGATTAACTGATTATTGATTAGTTCTTTGATTACTAGGAAATGGCACATCTGTTAAAACTAAAAAGATACTCTAAAATATTCTTCATCATCTTGATCTGATGCATATTCTTTGTGAGTAAAACCAAATATAATTTATTTTTCACTCAAAGTTTAACTTTGAGTTAGAGGAATTTTGTGGTTGTTGTATGGGTGCTTAATCCTCACGTGAGTAGATCACTTATAGGTGAATTTTAGCCTTAAAATTAAAATTGGGAGTGCGAAAAGTAATATACTAAAATTATGTAATATTCTCCTTATAAAACCAAATTTAATTATTAAAAAATCATAATCCACATAAACTGTCATTTTTATTTAGCATTTATAGCAAAGATGAATAAAAAGAAAAAGAAAATAAGTAAACCTTCATATTCAACCATTCGTCACTATTTTAACTTTTCAAAGGAAGCCAAGAAAGATAGCTTAATTAAGATAGTTTTTTGTTTTAGTTGTTAAGGTTTTTTATCGTTTTTAGCTAGCTCAAATATCATATTCTAGCACTTCATATTTACACTTTTTCTATAAGATATTATGGTACCAAATTTAAAAGTAATTTAATTATAATTAATGATTCAGTATCAAGTTTTAACAAAATAACAGAAATAACCATAGTCAAATATAGTTATAGAGAATGACAGTTCATGTGGATGGTGATTTTTAACAGTTAAATTGGTCTCCCTAATTGGATTTTTTCATATAAGTGCAATTTATAGGTTATAAATAGATTACCTTTTGCACCTCTTAATCTTATTTTGAGCTTAAAGTTCACCCCGGTGAAAATATTTTTCGAGACCTTTCAAGTTTTTTTTACTTTAAACTTTTCAACAGTTGGCATTATCTTGTTATGTCTTCTACTAACTCATACTTGGCTCATTTATTTGCACATATACAAAATTCAGATGCTTGAGTATATTATTCAAATACCTTTTGGCTTGTAGATATACTTTTTTCCAAATTAGATTTGAATTCTGGCCTTTAAAGTTTCTAATTAACTTGCAGTTGTATTTTTTCACAGCTTATGTTTTTGTTTCGAATACTTATTTGATGTTGCCTTTTAGCTCTTATGTCATTAACACTTTCTGTTTTGATTTTCTTCTTCTGTATTTGATTTTACATTCTTAAATTACTCGACTTTCGTATCATAGTTTCTACTTTCGTATAATGGTTTCTACTTTCGTATAATGGTTTCTACTTTATTGAGCCTCTCGAAGTCTTTCAACCTTTAAGTTTTTGGGCCTTTGAACCTTTCAGTCTTTGGGCATTTGAACCTTGATAAGGGACTGTTTAGACTATAGTTCGTATAGTTATTTAGTTGCAGAAATGCTTTTTTAGATTTTTTAGATTCAAAATAAACAATGTAAAAAAAAAAAATGAAATGGAAGGATAGAGTGTTGGATATAGAAGAAATTATTGAAAAGATTGAAGGATATTTTTTGTAAAAAGAAATATAAATAAGTAAGAATGGGCAAAAGCGGAATTAAGAAAAGAGGTTCAGAAACACGGATACTTAGCTTCAAAATTAGTTAATTTGTTTAATTACTTTGTTTGGATATAAAACCCACATAAGGTACATTATATTGTGGGAGACATATACTTTTACTTTCTACCTTTTAGTTTTCAATTTGGTGTATAACATTGCTTTACACATTTGTTGAGGACACAGAGAGTAATAAGAAAAATAGTTTCAAGCTTTTCTAGAGTTTCTCATCTTTGCAATTCTTCTTCCCTTCTATGTTTTCTGCTTTTCACATTTTTTTCCCCAAAGACTTTCAATACAGCTCTTCAATAAAACGGATGAATATTTAGAAGAAGAATCTGTCCAAGTAATTTTAGTTTGTTATTTTCTGCTCTTGAAATTCTTTTAGTGTTCAATTCTTGATTAAGATTTGATTAGTTAGAATTTATGGAGCGATTGGTTCATTATTCTCATTATAAAATAAATAATTTAGATTTGACTTCTTGGATTCAAGATTGGAGACAGTGAATTGTGGTTACTAGGTTATTTTCTTGTTCTATACATCGTTCCACTTCATTGTTTTTCTTTGCCTATTCCAGTTTTAATTTTTGTTACTGGTCTTACAGTTTATTCAATTGCCCATTTCGATTGCAATTTACCATTCAATTTTGGTAGTCAAATTAGGTTTACTATTACTGTTTTACAACTATATTCTTTACTATTCTGCAATTTTATTATTTTTTTCTGCACTGCATTTTAATCTCTACTTCTACAATTCAGTTTATGCATTCATATCTTCAATTCAAATTCTGCATTTTTAATTTCTATTTTCTATTATTAAGTTTTCTAATTATGTTTCCAGTTTCTGATTTCTTCACTATTTATAGTTTTGATTCTAATTTTTGTTGCTATTTTCAATTTGATTTGCTGTTAATTCATCTATGCTGCATTCAATTTCGGTTTTCATTGCCAATTTAAAATGTTTAGTTTTAGTTTTAGTTTTGTTAGGTTTTATAGTTAAAATAGTTGTTCTGCTTTAGTTTCATTTTTTATTTTTACATTAGATTACAATTTCAGTTGAATGTTTCAATTCTAACTTTTGATTCTTGTTCTGCATTTTAATTTCAGTTTTCAGATCTCTATTGTTATAAAATTGTGTTTACTTTCAAGTTTTTACTTTTAAAATTCAGTTTCAGAATTTAGCTTTCTTTTTACATTGATTATCTTATTCGATCATCTTTTATTTATTATTTTAGTTTAAAATTCTGTTTTACAATTGCTATTTAAGACCGTCAATCCTTTATTTTCTTTAATTTGTTAAGGAAAGAAAAAATTTCAATAAAATTGATGAGTTTGTATTTCTTTATATCGATCCAGATTGATCTTATATTGTATTGAGGGAAACTTAATTTTATTTTTAAAACTGAATAAAAATAGATATCAACACTTTTACAAATATTACAAAAAATTTATATATAAATCTACATGTTAGTATTTGTCATGATTATTATCTACAAATATGTAGGAGTAATCATCCGTATATATAATTATCCATTAATGTGATATTTGCTGGTAAAGTGCAATTGTAATTACTCACATATTTTTATATTTAAATAAAATAAAAATTGTAATTAAACATATATATATATATATGTATATACATGAATAATATTAATAATAATAACATTATTATTATTATTAATTATAAAAACAATACTAATATTATGAATACAAAATTTATTTGATCTAATAGTTATAAATGTTATGTACATGCTCCATAACAATATAACAATCAAAAGTAATGAAATGGAAAGGAGGAAAGAAAATTAATAACTCAAAAGTCAAAGGGGTACTAAGTCCAAGGGTACAGTTGACGCTCATTGAAATTGTTAAGAAATGTCAAAGTTGAACTTTCAACCAACACGGTGATGCACTATGCCTACTTAACTCAACAGTACTGTATAAACACCTCCCAACTATCTCCCCTCTTTCTGTCTCAAACAAGATCCTTAATCTGCAACTTCAACCTCTCTTGTTTTTCCTTTTCTTCTTAGTCTCATCTTCAAAACATACCCTTTTCTATCCTCCACTGCATTTTTGTTTACCGTTCATCAACTATGGTTTCTTCAGCTAAAACCTTTTCCATACCTGTCTTCAGTGTTTTCATCTTCCTATTCCCATTAGGTGCATATTCATATATTTATACTTATACGTAGCAATTTTTGTTCTAAAAATGGTTAATGTGATACAGGATTATACTCAGCTACTTTCACCATCACCAACAAGTGCACTTACACAGTGTGGCCAGCAATTTTATCCGGCGTTGGAAGTTCACTGCTCTCCACCACCGGCTTCGCCCTCATACAAGGTGGCTCCAACACTCTCGCTGTGCCTCCCGCTTGGTCCGGCCGATTGTGGGGTCGTACCCTTTGCTCCCTCGACATCACCGGCAAATTCTCATGTGTCACGGGTGACTGTGGCACTTCAACGGTAGAATGCGCAGGCGGAAACCCCGCCCTGCCGGTTACTCAGGTAGAGTTTGATTTGAACGGCACCGGGCTCAACTTATAGGACATCAGCCTCGTGGACGGTTTCAACCTTCCGGTGAGGGTGGCTCCCAGGGGTGGAAACTGCTCGGCGACTGGTTGTTCAGCGGACTTGAACGCGACGTGTCCCATGGAGCTTAAGGTGATATGGGACGGGGAGGCCGTGGGGTGCAAAAGCACGTGCCAAACTGAACCATGCTCCAGTTCACTGTTTTTCAAGAGTGCATGCTCTGGCGCTCGCTTCTACACTCACGATAATCATGGCTTCTTCACTTGTTCATCTCCTCATTACACTGTCACTTTCTGTCCCACCTCCACAAGGTAAGTTTTCTCTCACTTTCTTCTGAAAGATAAATTTTCTTTTGGTTTCATAGATTTTCTATGCAACATTTAGCATAGAAAAAATTAAATGATTTGGAGGTTTTTCTTTATTATACTTGGAATTCGAATAATTCTTACAGGCGTTTACGAGACCAATACACTTTATATCGAAAGCATTGTTAGTTAAATACTCACACTGAATGATGAAACGCAAAAATTGCGATGATTTGGCACATGAGGAACACACGGCTACAGTCTTCAAAAGGCTAATTTAATAAGGGAAATAATCTTTTGAGAATAGTAATAACCGGTAATAACCGTGTAACAATCTATTTTATACTTATTATAGTTATTATAAAAATAAAATTTTATATTTATAATAAAAATAAGAATAAAATAATAATTATGAAGTGGTTATAAAGATTTATTGGATATCAAAATATTAATATCTATTTTAAAATTAAAAAAAAAAATGTAAGATATGATTTTGATAGAATTGTGTGAGAAAATGACGAAATGGTTTTTAATAAATACCCGTTTTCTTTTTTTTACTTAGAATTGTTAACAAAAATAAGTGTTTATTATATAAAATAAGTTATATGAATTTAAAATATTGAGTTCATATGGTGATCTAAAATACATTGAATAGTTAATAATTTTTGGCATAAAATGTAATTTAAAATCAAATAGAAACGTTTCTCATCTTTAGATCCCTTTTGAATTTTGTGCAGTGGGATGGAGGGAGACAACAAAATAGACCTTTCAGGCAAAAAGGTAGCAAAATACACAGGCGTGTTAGCTCTTATTAGCCTTATTTGTGGCTTCATAATATTCCAAATAAGGTTACGTTGTGAAATCAGCATGAGATCAGGAGCTGAGACTACAGTAGCGTCCAACGCATAACTGTTCAATTCATGTTGTATATGTTTTGTGATTTGTCTGTAAGTTATTGTTCTTTGATTACTTTATGTTGTTAGAAAAGGTAGTTGCTGAATACTCTTTATAATATATACCCTTATATTCATAAATGCGGCTACACAGTATGTAAGTAATTCACAGAGAAGGGAGAGAGAATTATATTTGTACAATATATTGTGTGATTAATGATGTCTTTTGATAGCAGAAAAACAGTATGTGATCTTGTTATTACTTTCTTCATGTGGTCTTGTTCTTTAAAATCATAATCCATGTATGTATAATTCATACAGAAGGGGCAACTTGGTCGGGAATAATTTTGATTCACAATTTCGCAAGTGCATGGGCATTTTTCATTCACTACCACCCATAGCTTATTTTGGGTCAATAAGTCAAACCATCTTCTTTGCAAAAGATTTTTCTTTTCACCGAAAAATCCAATGCACTCTTTTTTTCATTTTTCTTAGTTGTATTTATAAATATTTTTCGAGGAATACTAAATATTTTAATAACTTAAAAAGAAGAATTAACTATTTTAATGATTTCAAATATTAACAACTTTTTTTATAACCATTTTTTGCTTTCATTATTCTCAAATATATACACAATTGTAGAACGCGAGTATAATATAAACAATCATATTAAAGTCCATCCTTCTGAGGAATCGTGGAAACACAATAATGTCATATCCCTTATAAAAATTTGGTAAGAGGTGGCATATACAACAATCGTCAATATTAGGTAAATTAGTCGTCAATCGTCATTAATATATAACAAAAAATTAACACTAAAATGATACATGATCTCCATGTAAAAATTAGGAGAATGGACATCGGAATACAAGTTTTTTTTTTTTTTAATTTTTTATACATGTCAACAAAACATTACTACTCTTTTCTTTTATATTTTATTTTAATAATCTCTCCTTTAATATGAAATGACGGAGTTTCCATTTAAGAGGTTTACTAAATAGGTTAGCCAATTGCTTATCACTTTATAAAAACTTCACCATAATTATTTCATCATTATCAAAATCCCTTGAAGAGTTTTATTGTGGACTTGTTCGATATTTTTTTTTTTTTTGTTTAAATTGTGGCTGCAAAATTATTTTCAGCAAAATAGTATAACAAGCATAAGTAGTTGTTATAATGAATTTAACTTTTATACTTGATAGAGTTATTATTGATTGTTTCTTTGATGAGTAGAAAATTGTATAAATGTGAAGGATAAAGTACTCCCTTGATCTAATGCATAATTTTTACAAGTAAACTCAGCACTTCATGTGTGTAGCTATGACTTAAGTTTTGTGGTTGTTTTATGTGTCCTCTTGATCCTTTCATATTATTATCCCCTACATCATATGTCACAAGATCAACCTGACTTTTATACCACTAATAACAAAAAAAAAAAAAACAGTAAAGGTGAGTTATTCTAACATAAACCTTAATATGTGTGTTAATATATAACAAAAAAATAATACTAGAAAAGAATTACTAAACCTTAATGTATGTATTAATATATAACAAAAAGTAATACTATAATAGAATTACTAAAGGCCAAAAACTTTAATATCACTACAAGAAAAATTAGGTTTAGAAAAGTCAAGTTTAGAAACCAATTTATTGATCTCTAAAATGATAAAATTAGTTATTAATTTAATTAAAAATCAATTTAAAATTTAATAATATAAGTAATTAAGAATGTGATAGCTAATGTTAGATATTAATTATCTTGACTTAATTGATCGTTAAATTCAATTATTAATTTTATTTTATAATTATTTAATAATTAAAACTTAATTTAATAGTTATTTTAATAAAAATTAATAATTATTTTATTTGATAACTAAGTAACCTTTTTCATATATATATATATATCCATCTTTCCTTCGTAGGTTGGTTTGAAAAGTGAAAGGAGTGACAAATTCTTAAATGTGTGAAGCTTTATTCACTCTTTCTTTGTGTGTGTTGTAAATGTTAAAATAAATATAGAAAATAAAAAAAAATATCAGGATTTCGTCATTTTTGTATTTTTTTACGTATATATACTTATTTTTATTTTATTTTAATATTTATATCAAATACTAGAAAAAAAATAAGCAAAGTTTTATAAATTCAAGAATCGGTCACTCCTTTCACTTTTTCAATAAACCTAACAAGAATGGTTTAAAAAAATATTTAATTGAGAGCTTGACCAAACATAGATCCAAACTCTTACATGATTTTAAATCAACTCTTACAACATAAGTAGCTTAAAATCCCATGAAATTTAAACATTTTTATAGCTTTTTAGTCTCTATTGATAATGATCAAGACAAACTTTTATGGTTTTAATATTTAAATAAGTCGATTTCTTTCAAATATTTTTTTCAATGATTTTATTTGAGTTAGAAGGAAAAAATCCTTCAACCTGTAAAAAGGAAAAAAATGCTAAGTGCAATTTGTGATTTTAAAATGCTAAATGCACTCAAAGCAAGAGTGCCGTGGACTTATGGTGTTGTGTGATTTTAAAAATATCTTTAGCTTACAAATAAAATATATATTTTACAAACTCATTTGGTGTTCTTTTGCTTACTATGGTCCTACTGGACATAATAAAAAGAAAAACGAAAAGGAACAATAACAATGGAAGAAAACTAGATTAGTAAAATATAATTTTGAGGATTCAGGCTTTCACCATATTTTTAAGAATAATAATCGTGTTTAAATTCAATTTTTGAAATTAAGTCTTAAATTTTAATTTTATTTTTGATATAATCAATTTTTGCTAAATTTTAATAATAAATTAGTTTATTATAAAAAAAAATCATTAAAATCATATAAGTTTATTCTGGTACAATTTTAATATATTTATTTTCTTTATTTAAAATTAAAATAAAATTATTAGTTATTTAAATCTAACCTAACAGATAATTAAATTGGTTAAATATAAATTTTAAAATGTGAATTTTTTCGTTAGCTAGATCCAAATCCAATGTGAAGATAGCTCAGGCTTAGTTTTGGATCCTTTAAAAAGTTCAAAGTTTGGTGCTACAGCTCACTGTAACGAAAGACAGGACAGGTGACCTGCAAAAGCATTCCAGTCGGAATCCTCTCAGCCGTTTCTCACTGTATCACATAATTTCACCACGTCATTTTAAAAGATATAGAAATAAAATAATTTTAATATTACCAATGAGTTTTTTTGAAGTATGGTTATTTAAAAAAAAAAAAAAAAAACATGTCCGTGAAGACATTTTCTTATCATGTTCTTTGTAAATAATATCAGTGGCGAAAGAAAGTGAAGGGTAAAATAGTCCTTGCAGGGTTGAGTGTGACACAGTGCATTACAACACAAATAAATTATCCTGAGATCAGCCACTGCATTGCCTTACAAATCTCATCCACCCAATCTTGTGCAACCAGAAATACCCACAATACCCTCACTCATTCTTTTTCTTTTCATTCTTCACTTCACACACATCGTATCATCACTTCATTAAACATTACTCTCTCTTTCTGTGTCTCTAGTTTTTACAACATGGCTGCTGCGGTAACTGCTGCAGTCTCCTTTCCAGCCTCAAAGTCCACCTCTCTTCCAACCAGAACCTCCGTCACTGCCCCAGATAGAATACTCTTCAAGAAGGTACCTTCCATTCACATGTATTCAACAAAAAGGTTGCAGTTTTAGCACTGCAGTGTTACTGGACTATGATCCGGTTGTTTTTGTTTCTCAGGTTTCGTTACAATACAGAGATGTTTCAGTCAGTGGAAGGGCAGTTTCGGTCAGAGCCCAAGTGACCACAGAGGCACCTGCAAAGGTTGTAAAGGAATCCAAGAAGCAAGATGAAGGTGTGATCGTCAACAAGTTCAAACCCAAGGAACCCTATATTGGTAGGTGTCTTCTCAACACAAAGATCACCGGTGATGATGCACCAGGGGAGACTTGGCACATGGTCTTCAGCACTGAGGGTATTCTTTTTTCCTTCACTATTCATAACATGAATCTTGCTGTAAAAAAAAAAAAAATATGTAAATTTCCGTTGTTTCAGGAGAAGTTCCGTACAGAGAAGGACAATCAATTGGGGTAATTGCTGATGGGGTTGACAAGAATGGGAAGCCTCACAAACTGAGATTGTATTCTATTGCCAGCAGTGCCCTTGGTGATTTTGGAGATTCCAAAACCGTGAGTTTTTATCAAGCTTTTGTCAAAGTTGAATGCTTATCTGTGTTTCAGACTCTTGCCAATTTTCCCCCCAAAATAATTTGAGATTAGAATCCTATATATATTCAACAACAACATGATCTTCTGCAAGGATAGCTTCATAGCAGTTAAACTTGCTCAAGGACTTCCCAACTTAATTGCCTTCTGATGTATGTGATGCCTTCAAACAGGTTTCTTTATGCGTGAAACGTCTTGTGTATACAAATGAAAATGGAGAACTTGTCAAGGGAGTTTGCTCAAATTTCTTATGTAAGGATTTCTTTTCCTTTTGAATTGTGTGTATAAAATTAAGAAGTGTTCATAAATGTTATTTATATTTCTCACTGGCGGTCATGCTTACTCAGGCGACTTAAAGCCAGGAGCCGAGGTAAAGATTACAGGACCTGTTGGTAAAGAAATGCTCATGCCAAAAGATCCTAATGCCACAGTCATCATGGTAGATATTACCTAACCCTCTTCATCTTGATAGAAAAAGCAACATTTGAAAATTTTGAAAAGGACTAAAATGTTTACAAATTCATTCATATACAAACATTTGCATTGATTTTTTATTACCATTCCCATTGATCTTTATGAATTTTTCTTCCTTAGTTGGCCACTGGAACTGGAATTGCTCCATTTCGCTCATTTTTATGGAAAATGTTCTTCGAGAAGCATGATGATTACAAGGTAAGTGTTCACAGAGACTTACATTGTTCTTGAATATAAGATTGAAGAGTTTAGTATTAAAAAATGTATTTGTACGTAATCATTGTTTGACGAGTGATGGGGTGTATGTAGTTCAATGGTTTGGCATGGCTCTTCTTGGGTGTTCCCACAAGCAGCTCACTACTTTATAAGGAGGTGAGATGAATCCAACTATTGTTTTTATTCAGGAACATCTTCCATCATTTTGGTGTGTGGAATCTGAAGGCTTATAGATCTTTGTTGCGCATATATGGTGATATGTGAAACAGGAATTTGAAAAGATGAAGGAGAAAGCACCCGACAACTTCAGACTTGACTTTGCTGTGAGCAGAGAGCAAACAAACGATAAGGGAGAAAAGATGTACATCCAAACAAGAATGGCTCAATATGCAGAAGAGTTATGGGAATTACTGAAGAAAGATAACACTTTTGTGTACATGTGTGGATTGAAAGGAATGGAAAAGGGAATCGATGACATAATGGTCTCATTGGCAGCAAAAGATGGTAATGTAACACTTCCCTTTAGTCATAGTTAAGTGTGATCATAATTCACTTCAGCACAAAATTCGGATCGAAACTAACCAAGAAATGAAATAGTGATATGAAAATGTATTGAAAATGGTTCACTATTCAGTTTGATTCACTGATACTTTTTGCGTATTGTAGTCCTAGCACATAATTAGAGAACTTTCTTTCGTGATGTTGAGTTGGTTTTGGTGGTGTAGGTATCGATTGGATTGACTACAAGAAGCAATTGAAGAAGGCAGAACAATGGAATGTGGAAGTATACTAAATAATCTGTGTTCACTTGCACTTGCATAGATATGATAATGTCCCTCTTTGCGCAGCAGCAAATTTATTTTGCTGTTGTGTGTTCTGTAGATAATTTTGAGGATCATGGAGTTGTTACCATGTTTATGAACAAGCTTCATTGCATGAAATAATTTTGAGGATCATGCAATATTAGATCAAATCGACTTCGATTTACAAACTTCCTAAATCTTTCTTTTGTCAAGATTTTGTAGTGCCTAGTTTTTCATGAACTAATCCCTTAACCAAATATTATTTAATTATGCAGATTATGATGTAATATTTCAATACACTCATGGTTAGGTGTGTAGATCAATAATAGCTAAGGCCTTTTTTAGCTTAATTGATAATTTTAAAATAGAGCTTTTGAATATGAATATTCTCTTTATACTAAAATTTATCATATTATTAAAATATTTTAACGGTTTTTTATAATTATTTTAAGATCAGATTTAAAGTTTTATTTAATTGATTAATGATAGTTTTTATATAGAAGGGCAAAGTGAAGTGGATAATTTTATTTTAGTTCGACTTTCAATCTTAATAAATAGATACTTTTGGAGAATTAAGTTTCATTTTTTGTTTTATATAAAAAAATATTAAATTTAATTAATTTAGGTCAATCTTATTCATATTTTTTTTTTCTCTTCAACCCCCATTCTTTTTATACTCTCAAACTCATCTTCCATTCACCTTGACACATATATCTTATGGAAATTAAATTCCTTAAAAGTATATGTTATAAAACAATAATTTCGTTTCAATATTTATTAAAGAAAGAAAATATCCACGAAACCAAAATTTCAATCTGAAAATCAATTACACATAAATAAGATATTAACACCGATAATATCTAGTGATTTGTTGGGAGCCAGTCCTATGGTAAAGATCTTGGTAGCTTCTTGTTGATGGCCTTTGTACCAATTGTGTCAAGAAAAGGTTTGATCATAGGCTTCATTAGTAAATCTTTTATAGGTGACTGTACTCATTAGTAAACAATGGACTATAAGTGAGATTTGGCATATTTGTACATCTTTTATAGGTCTAGTTATCAAATTTATGAATTAATTAAAACAGAATTTTATTTCTCACTAGCAAACTGGGAAAAATAATCATATGGGAACAAATGGTGTTCATCAAGCAACTAAAAAATCTGGGAAACAGTGCAAAGGGGAAAAAGGGCCGGTGTAAATAGTAAATTGTTATGGGCTACTGATTTTTTATTTGGTGCGAGACTGAGAATGGGTTGAGGACCTGGGTGATATTAAAATAAACTTTTCATTTTCGTTTTGGGCTCACAAACTTTCCATTGAACGCATTCTGCACCTCTATAATTTCAAGCTGCACTTTCATATATTTTAAATGTTGGAATATATTTTCATTTGTAGATTGCGCCACCTCAAGACATCTCAGATTATATACAGTACTAAACATTTCAGAATTTATACTTTAAAATAAAAATATGTTTTATAATATACATTTTAAAATACAAAAAATATATATTTTAATTACAGTCTAAAATGTTTTTGTAGATTTAAAAATATACTTAGAATTACACAATCTATGATATATTTTTAATCCCGAAATGTATTTTATAAATCTGAATCAGGGATACTCTAGTCTTTTCACTATCCTATGGCGGTGACCTTTGAGTGCAGAATGCAATTGTGTTATAGATATCATACATACATGTATTAATATCTAATTAAAAAACACATGGATATATATATATATATATATATATATATATATATATATATATATATATATATATATATATATATATATATATATATCCAATTAGAAATTCACAAATTAATTTGAGCTTAATTTAAAATTTTTGTCTGTTTATTTATTATTGTCTCGATGTGGTCCATAATTTTTTTTTCTAGAATTCCTAAGTTCATCCGACTTTATTCTTGTAAAACTCATGATATGCTAACATCAACAACAATTATCTCAATTAAAATAATATTTTCTTCATAAAAAATATTTTTAACAAAATCTCTTAAATTAAATCAACATTATTATGGATCTTATGTTATTTATTTCCCAAATTCATCGTAAGCTCACAAGTCACAACTATTCAGCTAAAAAGACTTTACTAGTTTTGAATAAAAATAAATGGAATAATTTGAACATAATTATCAAAATCTTTAATTTTATCACGGCATGGGGAAAAATGTTACTCTCTAAAAAAAATATTGAAATTATTGTGTTATAAAGAAATCATATCTATATAGAATTAAATATCCGATAAATCTAAAATTGATCTAAACTTGCTAAATAAATATGAGTATCTCAAACCTCATAAACAACAACAATCATATAATATTACCGAAACAAGTAAACTTTGTTATTTTAGCCTGATTAAGTATCACTTACAAATTACATGTTAAATAAAATAAAACTAAAAACCCACAATAATAATTAATAAGTTAAAAAGTATTATAATCCCTAGTTTTTTTTTATTAAAATTTTTTTCATTCTTCAATCTTTTTTTCAAATCAAACAAATTGTGGGTAGATATTAGTGCATGAAAAGTAGATTTACATTTTAGAATCATGCTTTATTAACAAGTGAGGAAATAATTTCGTAAAATATCCTCAAACACGTGCAAAACAAACTTTAATAATACATAATTTTTTATGATTTTAAATACTAATAAAACAAACTTTAATAATGCAAAAACTTGCTAAATTTATATGATTTTCTCTTTCGTCTATTGATGAACATTATCTATAACAAATAACATAAATTACGTTTTGCAGAAGTTCTGGTTTTGTTATGTTTTTTTCTGTGTAAAACGAACTTATGTTAGTATCATGTGGTGTTTATCTTTTGTTCTGTTATGGTGCTCAAACATTTTTTGGTGATATAAGCATATTATCTGTGTTGTTGCTGAGGGCAAAAGTGACATAAGAACTGTACAACTAAATAAATCAGAATAGAATTACCGTCACTGATACAGAATCTGAGTCATAAGCCTATGATTAGGTTCACATGTGATGCCTATAAAAGTTTTACCCAATTTAGCTATTCGCTCTACAAGTAGATTAATTTACTTCTTTGAATGTACAAGAACAACTAAAATATCACTAGTCTTTTTCGGTATAGGATTTTCCTGATAAGTCAATTACAAGAGATGTGACATATTGATCGGTTTTTCCTTACTGATAACGTTCTTGACTCCGTCATCATAATTTCGAAAAGAACATTGTAGGGCTTCAAAAAATAAAGTTCATTGCACATATCTATGAAATGCATTATCTCATATTTGCAGCATGAGACAATCTGAATACACAAGTAGAATAAAAATGAACTGAGAATTATTATAATTCATTGATTGATTACAAATATAGTATGTTCAATGACATGAATGTAAAAGTGGCGGTAGATTGATCTCTTGCCAACTTTTGCTATATTTAGAGGATGAAGTGAAGCAACTAACAAAAAAAAAAAAAAATGAAAACATAGGCTATCATATTGCATCACTGAAGCTAGCTTACGTCACATCCCCAAGACACAGCAAAGGCCGTAATACTGGACTGTTAAGGTTGTTGACCTTTCATCAATTCCAGGACACTACTTAACTGTGAGTAGCCACTTCCCTTAACATGCAACCAACTTGGTTACTTGCATCTTTATGAATGTTACTTTTCTATTTTCTTTTTACCAACTTGGTTTCTTGCATCTTTGTGAATGTTACATTTCTGATTTTTTTAGTTGGCTGTGAACACAGTTGCACCATGAATCTCTGCTGTGTGCTGTCAGTTCTGACACATTCGTGAGATTTTTTTCTTCTTTTGGTTGAGACACAAATTTCGAAACAACTTGAAACGAAAATTGTCTTTTAGTGGTTTCAAATTTTCAGTATTTTCGGCTTTCACAATAAAGATTATTGGTTAGATATATTTGGTCAAATTACTATGCTGTCATGTATCATACTTTGTTTCGTTGAATGAAGCGGGCTTCCAATGCCACGTTCCAATGGTTTACTGGTTTGTTATTGCGTGACATGGGCTGCTACTGCAGCACTGCGATTTTCTTCAACTACCTTTATCAGATTTTTTTGGGCCTTGTTCGAGTGCAAGTCCAATACGTATAGAGGCCAGAACAGACAAATTACAATTTTTTATAACAAAATTCTATAATAATATAATATTACTCATTCAGAAAGACGGTGAGATTTATAATAGATTGATTTGTTTGGATATTTTTATTTTATTTTTTTCACATGCTTTTAAATATTTATCAGTAGAAGCGTGGCTTTGGTTTTGAGATTGCAAACAGCAATTCTTTAAGGGGAAAGAAATGGTTTTAACATGGTATCACAAGAAACAAGGAATCCATTATGAAGTATTATGCAGCAATAAGAAAGAATAAGTTATTGAACAAATGTAGTTATTGTTAGAATAGAAGGCAGAATGCATGTTAGAATATGATGGATGGTCCATGTGATGTGAATCAGATTGATGAAGCGACAAAAATCACATGGAATAAGTACTTCTACTGTCTTATATTTGACCTTTCAGTCCTCCACTTGACCTGCACTAAACCAACCTCCATCCTACGTTACTTGAAAATGATAATGGCTTCAAGTGCACGAGTATCAAAGGTCCTTTATTCATATTTTTGCCTATGAACATGTAAATCCGTAGCCGTCCTTTTTCAGCTCCAATTCAAGCACTGTTTTTGATTCCTTCCCAAACCATCCATCTCTATGTTTTGTCATTTTATATACTTACATATATATTAAGGTTCCTTCAATCTAGGGCCTATGTGAAATCGTCACCAATAAACCAGACATAGCCGACCTCCACATTGGCGGTTTATGCATGCATGTGCACTGCTACACTTGGTCCCACACCCATAACCCTAAACTCAAATGCCCCACATCGAAACCTCTATATATATCACTTCTCCCCAACCCAAAACTCACTATTAGCACTTCTCTCCTAAACCATCCAACAAGGAAAATCCAATATTGATTATTCTATTTTTCACTTCCATCCTTTCATACATTGATTCTCCAACTTTCAACCATGACCCCTTCAACTCAATTCTCCACCACTTTCCTCTCACTGTGTCTCTTCCAGTTCCTAGCAGGTAACCATTCACAACAACGTAACATCTTTCATGTTCTCAAAATGTTTGATATCATTATGGAGCATGAAGATGTTTTGGTTTGAAAAACAGACACTAAATATTTGAAAATAAATGTTTTTGATCGTGTTGTGTTAACTACTACCTGTATTAACTGTCAAAGACTTGTTTTGTTTAACCGTTGTTGTGTTTAACATGAACAGGTTCATATTCAACGACATTCACCATTGTGAACAAGTGCAGCTACACTGTATGGCCCGGCTTATTATCCAGCGCCGGATCCTCGCCGCTCTCCACCACCGGCTTTGTTTTACAGCCCGGCGAGTCCAACGTTGTCGGCGCGCCACCCGCCTGGTCCGGCCGCCTCTGGGGCCGGTCCCTCTGCTCCCAAGACGACGCCGGGAAATTCTCCTGCGTCACCGGCGACTGTGGCTCCTCCACCGTGGAATGCGCCGGAGGTAACGCCGCCCCGCCTGCCACGCTCGCAGAGTTCACGCTGAACGGAGCCGGCGGGCTGGATTTCTTCGACGTGAGTCTGGTCGACGGTTACAACCTCCCAATGATCGTTGAGCCCCAGGGCGGAACCGGCGGCGGAAACTGCACCGCGACGGGGTGCGTGGTGGACCTGAACACGCCGTGCCCCTCGGAGCTGAAGGTGACGAGCAGCGGCGAGGGCGTGGCGTGTAAAAGCGCGTGCGAAGCTTTCGATGATCCACAGTATTGCTGCAGTGGCGCTTATGCGACACCTGACACATGCAAACCCAGTTCCTACTCGCAGTTCTTCAAGGGCGCGTGCCCACGCGCTTATAGCTACGCCTACGACGATGGCTCCAGCACCTTCACTTGCGCCTCTGCTGATTATACCATCACTTTCTGCCCACAACCCTCCACAAGGTAATTTTATTTTATTATTTTTTATTTCTCGCTTTTTCCATAGCTGACGTAATTTTTATTCTTGAAAAAACGGATAATGATTAATAAACTAATCTACGGAAACTCCTAGCTGTTAAAACGTGTTTTAGAAAAGAGGAGTGTTGATTACTGGCGTTGAAATTGTTCTGAGGAAAATGAAGTTTTTGCGGAATGTCAATTAGGGGACCAGTTTTGGGTGCGGTATACCATAAACATGGTTGTCATGTTTTTTTCACTTTTTCCAAATGTCGTGTTTTAATATAATTGCACCGTCCAGATGGAGCATCAACAACAATTTCGGCGTATGTAATGTTTAATCATTAAAGTGGGTGTTTGAATTTGAATGCAGTTCAATAAAATCGGGGAACCCAATGGCGGTGGAAACTTCTGGAGGTGATTTAGGAAGAAGATACAACAGTGTTATGGCGGTGATTCTTTGTGTTTTGGTGGCGTTTGGTGGGCTTTCACTGGCACTGTCGCAATAAATGGGTGGTGAATTTGGTGGGCAATGATTTTCTATTTCTATATGCAAATGGGCACCCACTTGCATGATATTCTACGGAATCAAAGTGCCAACTTGTGCTTTAAGAGATGCCCAGTGAGAGAATCTATGTAAAGATTGGAACTTCTCAACTAGTACAACCAAAAATTAATTGGTCATGGCTTAAGCGAGCATTTGTTTGGTGTAGGAAGGTTCATTTCCAACACAGAATTAGGCAGCTGGCATTTACATCCTCCTCTTCCTCCAGGGACAAACACACAGGAGGGCATTCTTGGAACACTGTCACATTTTATTAATAAAATATCAGAACCATCATTCCAAGTGTAAATATGAACAAGGAGTGGTTCAATTTTGAATTTAGGACGTGTTATTTTGATGTTTACTCGCCTAATGGCGCCAGATAGATGTGTCTCAGTATCTGTGTTTGACCTACTTTTTTTCAATTCTTAATCTTTTTCTATTTTTTCTGCAAATATTTAATATGTTTGTTCGGCTTTCAGTTAATTGGCGATTGGTTTGTGCATTTCAATTTTTAGCCATTTCAGATGATAAAAATTTCCTGTTATAAATTGTTTAAAAAGTTTGAACAAGATTCTTATGCACATTTTAAAGCACAAAAAGTTAAACCAAAATGAGGTTTTAGTTAAAGATAAAAACAAACAATATGTTAAAATTGGCCCTCCTCGTCAAGTACTTTACAGTTTGTAGTTTCACTTCTTCAAAGAAAATAATGTATAAAAAGGGTTGCTTTACAATTACAAAATAATTGATGATAAAATAATGCATAAGAACAAACACCAACACATTCATGATGTTTCTGATGTAATGTTCAGGCGTGTGGCGTGTGTGCCGCCACTCAAATTATTTCCTTGAATAATTTATGAACGAATATGACAATTAATTTACTTGTTCAAACATTTTTTTTTTATAACACTAATGGCTTATGAATAGCTTCATCTCCCTCCCAAAATTTGGCCATTCCCAGTGACATTATCAGTTGCAGACAACGCGAAGTAACCTCTCCTTTCGTCGTGATATGGAGCGAGTTGAAGATCTCATCGACAGCGATTTCGCATTATTGCATCTGATGAACACAGAAAATAAATTAAAATTCTCTTATGACCCTCTTAAATTTTTGCTAAAGTCAGATTTAAAAAAAAATAAAGTATATATATGGTTTTATTTTATCTTGCTAAAAAATTGATTTTATTTAACCTTATTATTTACTTAAGTTATAAGTTTGTTTTTAAAAGAACAATTCAAATTAGGTTGTGTTTGAGGATTATGAATTTATAGGTTATCAATTTTGACTTTATTGTTTAAACTTTTTAATTTATAAGATTATATATCAAATATTATATTCAAATAATTGATTATAAGAAAGGATTGTAGGTGTGATTTCCAAGTTGGAGAGTTTGACATCACACTCATCTACTAGACTTTATTGCATCAGCTGCCATGCTTGTTGATCCCCCTCTAGTCACCTTCTGCTCACAAATAAACAAATGCATCAATGCAACTTGCAACGCAACGTGAAAAAGAAAAAGTAACTTCCTTCTATATCGTTTCACTTCAACTAGTAGTAAGTATGCAGGTTTAGCAAAGTTGCTTTTGTTATGATGATGAAGTTGCACTTTCAAGCTTTAAAAAGTTAGATACTAATAGATTATGGATATAGTACCATGGGAGGGTGTGAAAAAACTACAATTAGTCATCGGTGACCCATTCAAATCTCTCTTGTCAACCTTACACACTAATGAGGGATTTTGCATCAAATACAAACTCACCCAATTCGACCTCATCCTCTCTTCCAAATTTGGAAATTCTGTTCCCACTTGCAACGCTTCTTGTTATAGATTCCTTCATCTGCTAATGGAGTAGACATGCCCAATGTATCTAAACAAACTTAAAAAATTTATATATTTTATGAAAATGTTTGCTTTTAGGACTTTTTTGACTTGGATCAGAATCAACTTAGAGTAAAAAAAATTAGGTATGCTATTCTTCTAGACAAATTCCATGAGGTTAGATAGATTTTGTTTTCATTTTACTATCTTCTGTTTTGTTATTCGTGAGTGTAGGATGGGCAAAATTTGTGATATGTGATCCATATATTGGATTAATTTAGCATAACTATTAACGTATTTGATTGCTTAATGATTGAAACGACTTAACTCAACTCAATAATAGGATACTTTTTTATGATAGAAACATTTTTTTGTACACAATCTCTCCTCCCAAACATAATAATGTAAAAGTGTTTGACAAATCAAAAAATGGTTCATTTGGCATAGGAAATGTCTCCAACTGATTGGATTGTGGTGAAAGGAGCAATGCAATCCAATAATATGAATGGATAGATATAACTAAGGGCGGTAAGATATTGCCTCCCCAATTTGCGCGTTACCTATAATTTCAGAATCAAAGCTATATTTAAATTACTATATGATATGATATAATGAATGCATTCATTATATCAAAGTGTTCCATATGGCATGCACAGACCTTTATGGGGTCTGCATAACAAAGTGTTCCTTCAGTGTCAGCATCTATGTCTACTTTTCGCTCCCTTCTCCTCAGTTCAGTTTAACCATCGTTTTTTCAAGTTTCAAGACCATACATATATGAATGATATAATGTACTGTTGTTTTCACTCTTTTCTTACTTTCATCTTTTGCGGAAAGCACAATATATGTCCAATCTTTAACATGTTATGGAAAAGGCAAGACTAAGGTTTTCAATAATAACTAAAAGTATTCCAAAATTCGTTTAATACTTATCAAATCAAACAATTTATAATTCATATTGTAAGTTTTAAACATTAGAATCAAATAAATTGCATGGTAGTTTCTACTATGCGTAGTACACAAGAATTGTAGGAAACACAACAATACAAAACATGCGTTGTGGGAACACTTTTAACCAAGCTGTAAGAACTTTTACCATCTTCTAAACCTTTCATTGCCAGTGTCTTGTTGAAGTTAAACAATGCTTGTGACGTTGGGGAAAGTTCTTGTTCTTTCTTGGTATTTCTTTGGTCCGCAGAAAGGCCCAACCAAGCATTTTCAAACAAACACTTTCCACGTTTGACTTATCCTCACAGTGCAGTTCAAAGAGGTTTAATCAAAATTTGACAGTGGTTATAAATGGATAAGATCATTAGCCAAATCATCAACTTTCCAAAAGCTCCTATGTTTTCCGTGTATGGGCTTTTTGCATTTAATTATGGGCTGAATCAAAAAAGTTGCTTTGCCACATCGACTTGGTCTCCAAAACAAGTTCTGAAACAAACAAGCCCACAATTTTGCCAAGAATATGAGTGGTTTCAACCCCACCACACATCCTCATTTTTATCCTAAGTAGTTGACAATGTTCTGTTCCAATTCCAACTACTCAGGGTCATCCCCATTCCCCAACTTGTTTCCTAGGCATTTCATTTTCATCTAAAAATAAAAAAACTCATAACCAAAGCTTATTGCTGTACCTCAAAGTGCCTACGTCACTGCTGAAATCTGTCTTCTTTCTCTCATGTTACAGTGTTTTACCAACTCACATAGAATAATGTACTACTTGCTATTATTCGTTGAGTCCGAAGCTTCTCACGACCACAATCTGTCAATATCTTATCACGATATACATCATCCTTCATGAATTATGCATCTCATATGCTAAGATTAATTGCACGTACCCCCTAGTAAAAAGCGTACACAATGCTAATCCGAAAGTCTTTTTTCTCTATAATAAGCTTTTGTCGTTCCTTGCTTTATTGCAGGATTTTGCATACTGTTGTTAAAGTTTGTAATGCATGCACTCCATTGGTATGAATTCATACCAGCAAAGCATGCATCTAGGTTTGATTCTTATTAAAACTTTGACTGATTCAGTTTTTCATCAAACATAACCCGTTTGCCGTATTTTAACTGGAAGAAATCATTTTATGTATGATTAATTTTTGTGTAAAAATGTGGCATTAGTTGAATTAAAACATAATTCGCTTACAGATAATTGATATAGAATTCAAATAACTCAAAATTAAGTTGGGTTGATAAAGTGGAGAGTTTATTTCCAACTGGGTGTTGGATTTTTGTCATGCAGAAAATAAAAACGAAATCTGACTCCTACAAAACGAACCAATGATTCAGGAATAAAGATTACTGCTTTGCTTAACAAAAATTAAAATGAATAACATTATAGAGGCTGAGGCTCTTAAAGGGAAAGAAGATTTAAATAAAAATACTATAGTCGATCAAATAAAAAAATATAAGATCGAAATCTAATTCAAAATTTATAAAATCTAAAATATTATTTAAAATAAAAACTTAGAATAAATTAATAAAAAAAATTGAGACACAAAAGAAACTTTAAAGAATTGGTGATATCATGCATATTTTCCAAGGTTATAAAAGAAATTCGATGGATGCTACTTTTTCTATGTCTGATTGCTTTTTCATCCTTTATTTCCTTTGTTGGGTCTGCTTTTGTATATCTTTTTTGTTTTCATTTCTTTTTACATAGACCATTTTTTAAAATATTTTCTAGTATACCTTTTTCTTACACTTTCATTACATATATTCCTCTGGGTTTAGTATGCATGACTCCATTTTCATTGTCGGAGTTCTCTCTTCTCATAAATAAAAATATAAAGTAGAATCATTGTATTTTCCTTTTATGTAATACTCTATTATTATACTTAATCACTTTCCCCCAACAAACATGCTGATCAGATGCTGATTCAAATCTTTATCATAGAATGAAGGATGCATGCAAAGGGAAAAAGTTTAAAAGTAGAAAGAAATCTTATCCACACTTTACACCGCTGCATGTAAGCGAATCAAAAACCAATATGTTGATAACAGTTTCAACTTTAAAATATATTCAACTATAGCAAACTCAGGAAAAAAAACCACTGAAGTCGTCTTATATTAGTTTCTTGATAAGCTTTTCCAAGTTATCATGTTTATATAATTACTATTAGATTTCTATTAATTATCAACTTTTAGAATAAAGCATCATCACAGAAAATAAAATACAATTCCATTTGTTCAAACGGGATATTATTAATTATTCCTCTTTCAGATGACTTTTAACCCAATCAATGTGGACCGCATTATGGCTAAGAGTTTGGTTGAAACCATTGTGTTTCCATTGTAGAGCTTATTAATCAATGGACAACAACCACGAACAGCAGAAAAACAAGAACATGGTTTTATGTATGTTGACATCGGACAATAACAGTCACAATTATGCTTTAGATGCTAGCAGAAGAAGCTTGAATCCGGTGGAGAAGCACTTTAACAATGTTGGTGGTGTATTATAGTTATAGTTACAGTTACAAATCATGGTTTCATTATCTAATAGTGTTAGGTTACTCCTGTCTCAATCATTATCCACGCGTTTTTCAAATTAACCACGTCAGTTTTGGTGGTTTGCACACATCAACCCACTAAATTTCACGTGTTTATTGACCACTTTATTTATTCTATGGTGCCGACTGCAGGTAAAATTTGGTGTTAGTGTTCTTCAATTGTCAAAGTTTGCTTTTTGTCAACACAAGGATTAATATGCATACACTTGTATTGCATAAGTGAAGTGGGTGTTTGAAAAAAATCAAAATTTTTGTTTCTAAGTCCTTAACATGGCACTTTCACCAGCTAAGCTTCACATGGAAGATGAGAAACCAAAAGAACTGAAATTGAAGATTCTCAGCTGGTGAGAGAGGGATTCCTACCAGAAAAATTATTGCTTGAATAAGCATATGACTAAAGTGGTTAAGTTTGATGCACAAAGAAAACCTTAGCCAAACATAATAAGGATATTGAAGTAAAGGTTTGGCAATGATGGAGTGTGGACATGAGAAGACGTGAAAGAAGCATGAACCATGTGACATTGTTGTCCTTTAAACACAAATCCCATTCACTCACTTGTCTATTCCACGTATGATATGTTTCAGACAGAAAGAGACTCTGACATTTCCAAGTTCAGGTCACATGTTAAGTAGATATAGAATTGAGAATTCTATATCTACCTGATGTGATCTGCAAACACCTTGCTTTTCTGAAGTTTCTTACATTGGTTATTGCAAATCTCCCTCTTTATGATTTTTTTACTCACAAAATAAAATTCACAAAAATGTATTTTTATGTTTTTAAAACATTGAATAAATTTAAATTTTATATAACACTACTTTATAAAGCACTAAAATGTTCAAAATAAAAGTCAACATTAACTACTAATTATTATTCTAAGATTTGGGTTAAGGTGAATGTTCTAGTCTTGGATTCTATTTATGGCCCAAGACCACAACCTTGCCCGAACTGGGCCGTTGTGCGTGGGCTCTGGGTTGGATTATTTTCTTACAAATTGCTATTAATTAGTTAGTTGGAATTAATTTTAAATTATTAATTTAATTATATAATACTTGTTTAAAATGTAAACTACTCCATCTGTCTATGAACTATCTGATTCTTGAATTAGTTTGCTTTCAAATGATTCTTGACCAGAATTTGGATGCTTGTGTCCAAATTAACTAGAAATACTAAACTTAAAATAAGTATAAATTTAATGATTTAATTAGCAATTCGGACAATATAATTAAAAATGGTTAATTTCGGAAAATTAATTTAACGTTCATTAAATAACACATATTTTTCTTGTATTTTGATGCTGATGGTCAGAAATAGATTATGTAATCCAAATGATGTTAAATAAGAGACTTCAAATTTAAGCTGGTTATTTAAGTTGTTGTCTACTTAAATGATCAAGCAATCAATGAAAACGGGTTTCAAGGAAATGATGGTAAGACAAAGAGTGTTGTTTTTTTTAGTTGATATTTTCTCTATAATATTTATAGAAGAGAAGTATAAGAGAAAAAAAATCAGTTCCTTCCTAAACTAAAATAAATTTTAAGAACAGTTAAAATATAGAAAAAAAAAGTAATTTTTACAAATTAACTTATACATGAGTTAATTTTAATTAACGAAAAAATAATTTCAGTTTTCTTTCTTATTTTTATATTAGAAGTTTAAAGAAGAAGTTTTGCAGACATACTCGTATTATAAGATATTTCTTAATTAAATTATGCATTGAAAATATGTTAGATGGATATATTACAGTAATTAAAATTTATATTTTGCAATTTAGCAATCTATCGGGATAAATGTAAATAGATGGACATTGCATGAATGTGACTTTCAGTATTATTTAGTATTTTATATATTTAAAAGATAATTTTTTATGAGAAAATCTTAGTGTTATAGATATAGGATGTTTTTTTTATAATATGTTCAACATTGTGACAAAGTATGTGATAAATACTGACATATAAAGAGAAAAAGTAATCATTATGTACAAATATTGTTAACTATACAAAGTATAATTTTAATCACTAATAAATTAATTTAATTTTTTATAATATATGAATAGGTATTTTTGTTTTAAATTACAAGAATGAAGAGAATTTGATTTCTTCTTCTTATCGTAATCCTGAACAGCTTCTTCGCTTTTTTCCATGCTACCAGGATCCTGCTGTTGCATGACGTCATTATACTTCAAATTTAGAAACTAATTAATGCAAAATAAGATAGCGGTGTGGTTGTCGGTCCTAAATTTGTCTAGTTGTTTGGATATAAAGTTTGAATACACCTGTCACATTTTCCTCCTTCTAGTTCACTCATATAACTTCTTAGTTATATAAAATCAATATTTTATTTGTTTAATTATGATTAGATTATACTATGAAACATCTTGTATTGTTAATGCATGTTTTAGTATCTCTTTTCAAAATATATCTTAAATGCTTGAATTGTTAGTTAATAATTACAATGCAATAAATATTATAATAAAAATACATATGATAAAGAATCTATGTTTTCCAAAGATTTTTGTATCATTAGTTCATAAGAAATATTTCAAGTATAATTTTAAAATATGATCAATAAATAATTATTTAATTATATATTATAATATACTATTAGAATATATTGTAAATATTATATGTAATTAATTAGTGACTGATCATCTTCAATTTAAATATAGAATACACATATAAAGGTACCACTTGGGAGATATATGCTTTAAAATAAATTCTGAAATTTTATCACTGTAAAAAATAATTTAATTGAAATATATATAAATTGATTATATTATTTAATTATAAATATTTAACGTGTGTGTATATATGTGTGTTTTTTAAATATATATATATATATATATATATATATATATATATATATATGATAAGAGTATACATTTTGAAACACTATTGATGACTTAAGTACTGTGTCTCTTAGTTTATAACCCATTCAGACTCAAATATTATAAATTTGGTTTTGATTATAAAATAAACTATATAAAAATGAAGGTGTATTTATGTTGTGTATGTTTAAGATCTTATCTTCCTTATTTTTTTTCAATAATAAATAATTATACCAAAAGTTATGATTAAAAGAAATATAATATTTTGTTATACTGATGGCGTATTAATATTCTTATAGGTTTGTTAATGTTGTTATACTTCAAGGAAACTTGATGTTTCTAAATATAAGTTTAGAAAACATTCCAACCATTTCAAATATCGTCATCATTAAAATATCTTTATAAAATATGTTGAATTTTAGGAACATCATTTAAATTTTTGTTTTTTATATAAAATTGTTGTTAATGATATACTTGTTACATAAAATCAAGATAAAACGAATTTGTTATAGTTATAAATAAAAAGAAAACATGAGAAATCAAACTAAGACAAGCACAGAAAATTATAATTGCATGATCATAGTCAATTGAGGCTACAAATGAAATTAAACATTATATACTATAAAAGTGAAAGGGTGTGGTTTATAAAATGGTATAAATTAGGTAAGGGTTGGTTTACTTGCACTTGTGAAAAATGTGGATGTGGCAATCAAAAGAGCCATGAGTATCAAGACACGTCACCCAGTCGCAACAGAAGAAAAATCATTTAGCTGCACCAGATTTTTTGACCGACAATCCTAATATTTTCTTTTTCCCTTTTCTTTTTTATTCCACTGCACTCACTAAAACAAAAACAAAAACATAAAAATAAAAATTTGGCGGTTGGCAACTTGGGTTTCACCTGCTTTGTCTCTCTCACTCACTTGTCCAGTTACAGTAAACAAAGGCATGGCTGGGACACTCTTTAGCTCATACCTTATTTATAAATAACCATGCAGAGGTTACCATTCAGATTCCCCTAATTCTATTCATCTCTTCACTCTTTTTCTTCCTAGAAAGAGGGTGAGTGTTACGCTTGTAATATATGTATGTTATTAGTACCAGCACTTCATAAAGCAGAGATTCTGCTTCAACTCTCACCATCCCCATTCTTTATCCCTTGTTATCACAAATAACACATATCTTATCACACTATTCAATTCCATAACACACACACTGACAAAAAATGGCTCTGCTCTCACACACCCCACACCCTTCTGAAGTACTCTTTGGCATCGCACTCTTCCTCGTATTCAGAGGTAAATTTCAATTCTTTTATGAAATTAATAAAATGGGTGTTGGAGAATCCATACATAGGAATAATAACTAAACTATACCATCATGTTTTCAAATGCAGGGGTTTCAGGGGCAACCTTTACTTTCGTGAACAAGTGCGATTACACGGTTTGGCCAGGGATTTTAGGGACACCGGAACTCGCAAGCACGGGCTTTGAACTCACGAAGGGGGGCTCCCGAAGCTTCCAGGCTCCCACCGGTTGGTCCGGTAGATTCTGGGGCAGAACCGGTTGCCAGTTCGACAATTCCGGCCGCGGCACGTGCGCCACCGCCGACTGCGGTTCCGGAGAGGTCAACTGCAACGGCGCCGGCGCCTCCCCGCCGGCGACTCTCGCGGAGTTCACACTCGGCACCGGTTCCATGGACTACTACGACGTGAGCCTCGTCGACGGCTATAATCTGCCGATGATGGTGGCGGCGAGCGGCGGGTCGGGGTCCTGCGCCGCCACGGGGTGCGGCGAGGATCTCAATCGGCGTTGCCCATCTGAACTGAGGGTGGAAGGCGGCGACGCGTGTCAGAGCGCTTGCGGCGCGTTTGGGAAACCCGAGTATTGCTGCAACGGCGCGTTTGCGAACCCTTCCACGTGTAAGCCTTCCACGTACTCGCAAATTTTCAAGTCCGTATGTCCCAAAGCCTATAGTTACGCCTACGATGATGCCACTAGCACGTTCACGTGTTCCGGCGCCGACTATACCATCACATTTTGTCCCTCTTCTCCTAGGTAAACAAAGTTACAAAAACAACCTGAGTTTCGTTTAGTCCTATGTTTTATGTTTTATGTATTGAGATTGGTTTTGGTGTTTTTGCAGTTTGAAGTCTTCAACGGATTCGAGTCCAAAGGGAACGGATTCCGGGTCCGGGTCCGGGTCCGGGTCTGGGAGTGTGACGGGGACGGGTTCATCGGTGGAACAATCCGAATTGGCTTCTACTTCGTGGTTAGCCGACATGGCCACGGCGACAGGGGCCTCGACGCGAGCACGGCCTTTTGTGACTTCAAAGGTCTCTTTTTGGGTGGTTGTTGTTTTCATTCTTTCTCTTTTGGTGGGTCCGTCTCTCTCCTCCTAGTGACGTCGCAACAGTCTCCTTCTTTATCTTCCTTCTCTCTCTCGCCACACAGAAACACCTTCCATACTTGTAGTGATGAGAACAGAGTTCTATGATTATGGCTAAATTCTCCATATGTGTAAATTGAAAAGTAATGGTATAAGCGTTTCAATCATTTGTTTATTATTCTTTTGGTTTGGTTAGGTTCCGGTGATTTCTTTAATCTTGGACCTTTGGAATAGGAGGGTAGGGTATAGAGGGAATTAATGATGAAAATGGGAACAAATAAGATCCAAGCTGTCTCCTAAATTCAGTTAGTGGGTTTTGAGGCCCATCATCAACTTTAATCAAGAATGGCACAAAAATTAACCAACCATACCATACCACCCCAAATAACTAAATAAAATACATAGAGAAGACCAAACAAAATTTGCTCACTTTTTTATGCCACCAAATGCCACCACCACCACCAAGCCTATGATTTTTCTATACATACATAACTCTAAAACTCTAACTATACCTGCATTTGCTTTCTCACAATTAAGAGATGTATATTATATATGAACTTGAAATTTATTTACACACATTAGCAAGAAACTCTATTCCCAAATTATAGATCAAACAAAAACCAATATGTATCTGCACAAGGGAGCTTTGGAAAGAATAAAATAAAAAATGGGTGACTTTAAATGGAAGATAACTTTCAAGTCATATTCGATGACTGTGAAAAGGTGGTCCAGACATTTCGGTTATTGTTTTGTTGGGTTTTAAATATTTTTCGAGCAGTGTATTTTAATTTTTCTTATTTGAGTGCATATAATAATTTTTTTAATTCATTAACGAGGGACAGCCACTAAAAAATAGTTAAAAAAATATTCATTAATTAACATATTTAATTAAAAGCAATATAAAAGTTATTGTATACTATTTTATTCAATGTACTAATTTTAACATGCAATAAAAACGTGGATAAATAGCCACAACACTGCTGTGTTTCTGTTAATTGATAATAATTAACATGTAATTACTAATATAAAAAATATTATACTATAAAGTGTCAATTATATCACTTGTTAACGTGATTATATAAAAAATAGTACTTCTTACGTGTATGATGAACTTTGATGGATTGGTTTTTTTAAAATTTAAAAATAAAACTTTGATAAACTGACGGATTTATAACTGTAAATGAGGAGTGAATATTGTTTATATAAATAAATTAGAAGTAATATTAAAATTTTAAATACTCACAGTATATTTAATATTGTAAATATTTGGTTTCTTTTAATTTTTATCCTTCATAGAAGACTTTTTTATTTATTTTAATACTATTTTAGACACATAGAAGACATCATAAAACTAAAAGTTGACGTCCTGTAATTGAAAAAACAAAATCGAATAGAAATTTGATTCTGAACTTTACAAAAACACCAAAAAATTCTTTCTTGATTACAATATACTTTTTACCGAAAATGTATTTAAAATAAAAAATAATAATATTAGATAAACAAATGCACAAGGGTTTAACCTTCGCCACATTATATTGTTGTCTTATCATGTTTATATAACATTTCATACACTTCTTTCTTTGTTTATATTAAAACAAATACTACCCAAATACTAGTTTCTTTCAGGTTTCATCAAAATAGACAAACATAATCTTTTAAACTTTATTGTTGTATATTAAGAAAATTATTTTTGTGGAGAAAAAAAATATTAATAAATAAGATAATGAGAAAATTAAATGAATTGACATTTTTAATTTACAAAATTTTGATAACTTTTTTCATTAAACTTAATGAAAAAAGTTGACTGATAATGAAAAAAGTTGACTGATAGTTATTTGGAAAAAAAAAAAAAATTGGCTTTGTATGATTGATAAGCAGAAAAAAAGACAAAAGAGTAAAAATTAAAAGAAAGAAGAAACTACTCTTACTAAATTCAATTATTTGAATCTTAAACCGATGGGAGATATTTGGGAAGATATTTGTGGGAATCTGAAAAAGATAATGATTGTAACTTTGGGATGAATGCTGCGTTATCGTCCACAAAAAGCTTAAACTATCTAGCACGATTTAATTGGCAGAGACGAATGTTATAAACAGCTAAGAAATTAATTAACTTGTATTTTCAAACCCTTTTTCCTGAAGCTACCTTGCGTTCGTTCTTTTCATTGATTTCTATAGAAAAGAACCACGAAAAGGATACAGAAAGTGAGAAAAATGAATTGAAAGCTTAAAATGTCAATTTCAGATCGATGGGGCTTTTATGCATCATGAAATAGGGTGTTCATAATAAAACACTTGATTGGGGAAGGTGTCACACATTTAATTGGGTGAGTGCAGATTTAAAACTTTTTGTATTTGTTTATTATAATTTATTTAAATCATAGGTTAAATTTATTAAGTAATTGTGTGTTGCAATTTTACTTAACGATGAAAGAATATTTTAAAGTTAAAATGTTAAATTACATCTAAAATCCGTTTTTTTAATTGCATAGGATATCTTTGTTTTTTCTAATGCTTACAACAATTATTGTTATTGGGATGCACGAGATAATACTTTTTTCTAAATAATTGAAACAATTGGTATAACATTGAAAGGTGTTAGTATAATACTTCTAAAACAATTAAAAAGTTTTCTATACAATTCCAAAAGAAAAGACTACTTGACCAATTTGATTATTTTAGTCTCGAAATATTTGATAATTTAGTCATTGAAACACGTGCCTTTGTGTGTGCTGATAACATTTTGATATATAAGTTAATAATTGCAAAAAAAGAAGAAGCATCTTATATGGTCAAAGATTAAAAAAAAAAAAAAACTCAAAAATATTTGAAGGACTAAAATGAGTAGCATTATTTATGTGAACTGAAGAACAGAATATCTAAATTATAGAAGCTAAAAAACATTTAAGCCTAATTTATATTTGTTGTTTTATTTTTAATAATTACCTCCATTTAATGCGTAACTTTCCATGTACCCTCTCACGGAGGGACACGTGCATATTTGGATTAAAAAAAGCATTATACTAGCATGAGAAGAATAAATTTGAATCCTATAGTATAATTAAATACGTCTGTAATAATGGGTGAAGCATCAAGATTTAATTTAAGAAAGATGATGTATAGATATTTTTCTTAATTTTTTTACATTATCGCGAAAAAGAAAGATTTGACTTAATAGAAAATAATGATAAATATAATTATTCATATTTACTTTTTATGAAATTCTCTTTCGAAATGTTTCTTATACTGGTGGTATTTTTTGCTAAAATGCTCTAATTTCATTTATAATGTTGTACGAATATAATTTTATCTTTCTTCTTTTAAGAAGAAAACCTTTATCTTTATTTTTTTAAGAAGATAATTTTACAATCCTTATTCTCTCTCCACGCGTTAATTAATTAATTAATTAGGTGAGTAAATTGTTGATATAATCAATTTCAATACTTTTGAGGGGGATTTCAGAAAAAAAATACAATTCTTAATTAATTTAGAATAATATATTTTCACAATCTTTATTTTATATACAACTAATTATAACAATAACAAAAAAAAATTTAAAATTTTATATTGTTATATTATTATAAAAAAATTGTTAAATATTTGTATATAAAATATGAAATATTATTACTCAGAAACACATTCCTCACATTGACTTTCACTGAACCCGCAACAATATATCTAAGAAAAAGGAAAACACTCTTTTACATAAGAGTGTTCAAGTTAGAATGAGTAAAACATTAAACTAAAAACACCAGTATCAGAAAAAAGAAATTGTGTTAAACGATCAATATAAACTAAGGTTTATGGTTTAATTTTAAGAACTTATTAAAATTGAAGTTTGAAGCATCTAAAACTTGTTTTTTTTTCAGAAAAAAAGTTAATAAGTATATTTTATTATGAGATAAGATCATATAATTTTTTTTCGAAATATTTAATATAACTAAACTCAAGTTTTTAAGAATTATGTATTTATTGTATGTTTAAAGAACTAAAAGCATATTATACTAAGGACAATTTTAAAGGGTCTAGTGTCAGATCATCCTATGCTAAAAAAGCAAATCCAAGGCTTTTGTTATGGCATTCAACATGAGATGGTAGAGAAACTTTTGCTTTTTATGATCTCTGTAGGCACATTTCAGAAACCAGTAGTTATCAAAAAAAATGAAATAAAGTTACAGAGATGCCAAAACTAGGGGGATCCAAATTGCCACTCCATTGTGATCATACGAGATTCCACTTCAAGTTTCAAAGAACAGAGTGGTTGTGAATGCTATTGATCCTTCACCAAATAGGATCTTTTGGCCTTTTAGATAAAAACCCACATGACTAGTAACACAAAGAAAAGAAGCAAATGATCTTTTGGCCCCAAGATATGAAGATGACCTATGTCCATTTCTTTCAGTGGTTGTTTTCTTTCTAGTTTCAACTTTTTTTCCAAATGTTTCTTCATGCCAAAGGCAAATGCCATGTAGTTCTTTAGAAAGAGTGCATAAAAATAGGTATAGAAGGTGAACAAAATATTTGATGCATACCTAAAACTTGGACTGCCACTATGAGCAAAACCTTAAAGAAATATATTACACTACCATTTTAAGTTTAAGCATTGCTAATAATTTTTTCTAAACAATGAGATAAAACAAAAACATCTTTTAGGTTTTGGTTTAGCCATTCTTCTCAAATTGCCAGCAGAATCTCCAGCACACAATGCTATCACTAGAATTCAATTAGCCACAACTTATGATTGTCTACTTCTCCTTTCTTGTTTGGAATAAGAAAACTTTATTTTCACCCCATAGCTTGAAACTGACACAGGCTTGTGATGGTTAACAATTTGGTTTACCATGGAACTTTTACATGTTCCATATAGAAATCAAGTTCTTAAAGTAATACCTAGCACATGCTGTGTGTATAAAAAACCTTTATAATTGGCATGAATATTTTTTAAAACCTAGGAAATAACAAAGTGAATCCCACTGTTGTAACGTACAACAGAAAAAGGCATGCACACCGATCTTCTACTTGGTTTAAATTCTAGCTGTAATTAGCTTCTTTTGCTTTTATCTAAGCTCATGGACAGCTATATAAATGCTTCTCATTTGTTACTTTGAAGTTTCAAGATAAACAAACTTTTTCTTTCAGAGTTTTGAAAATACAAACCAATAGCAAATCGATAACCGTATCACCTTAACGTCAATAAATATATCTACTAAGTTGCCATTCTCTCACCATTCTACATAACGGAGACAACAATAATCAAAGATTTTTACCACAGCAATATAAAGAGCTTTTACTTTCCTTTTTTTTTCTTTCTTGGATGCAATGATGAAGTGGATTAAAAAGGATTGGTGTTATAAATCCTGGTGTACACCACTTTCATTTGGAGTCAAATTTACTCGATTAAGGTGAACACTAAAATATGGTACATTCATTTAAGCAAGTTGTATCATGTAAGACGAGAACAGTACTTCGTATGTCTGGTTTGTGCTTTGCCTCTGTCGGCACTTTATGTTATGTTATGTGTGGTCTAATAAGAGTCAACAAACAAGGGAAAGATTCCCCATGAATACTATATATTCAAAAAGAAAATATAAGGGTAATTCCGATTTATTAAGGGGCCATTTTCTAAAATTGGGTTGGAGTTCTTAGTTCATTATTTGTTCTTATATTACCATTTTCAGTTCTCCGTTACGTTGATGTGAAAGGCATTTCCATTCAACCTACTATTATAGAAAACACAAGCTCAATTGCAGTAGTATTTTAAAGGCAATTTCATTCTTCACCCCTAATTTGAAACCGTACCTTCTATCTACTAAAATTTCAAATTTACTCTTTAAAAAATATATTTTATATCGTACAAGAATATAAAAATTGTATTTAGATTATACATATCAAAATACAGAATTTAATATTTTTTTAAAATTTTTTGTTATTATTAGTAAGAAGCTAAATACAAAATATATTTTCAAATTTAGTATAAAAATAACACATTTAGTATAAAAAAAGAATATGTACATTAATGACTACACATACAATATCTAATTTTAAAACTTAAATGATTCTCTTGTTTGTGATGTCACAGACTAAATACAACTAATTTTAAAACTTGAATGATTATCTTATTTGTGATGTCAAGGACTAACTACAATGTATTGTGTGTTCTATTTTATGTTAAAGTATCTTCTAACACATGTTTACAACTTGATGAATGTGAAGTTAATGCACATTGAAAATAAGCTAATTGACAAAGTGCAACCATCATGAATAAGGTGGTCCACAAAGTACAACCATTTCTGCTTATTAACAATAAATCTATACCAAATATAAGAGCAACTTATTTTTTGTTAGTCTTTATTTAGCTCCTGTTTATGATGACACACACCTAGTCTTAATGCTATCTATGTCAAATGTCAAATAATTCCATTAATATTAATTTTTTAAAAAATAATTTTTTTGACATTTCAAATCGTGCAACGTGAAATGTAATTTTAAATTTGCAAATATATTATGCATTACATAATTCGGAACATAAAAAAAACATCAAATGGGATATAAATTGTATAATGCAACACATTCCGAATCAATCCTTCTTGAATCATACAGTAACAAGTGAAGACGAAAACACAAAAACGAACCTATTTTACAACAATGGCGGTGCAACAAAGTCGACAACGATTTTTAGGAGGACAATGTTGATCACACTCTCACACACAAGCACAACAAATGAAGGGTGTACCGGAAGCGGAGAAAGAAGAAAAGTGAGATTGAAATGATGTTTTGGCCATTTCACAACCCCATGTGGGTGCACATTCAAATAATAGGGGTGAAGAATGAAATGCCTGGTTTTAAAGTGTCCAATAGTACAAGACTGATTCTTCCTGCACCTCTATAGTGACTTCCTGCACCTCCATAATTTTAACATATTCTCATTTTAACCTTAAGAAAAAAACGAAAATAACTTTCATTAATGGTAAATGCGATTCATTTTCTTCCCACATTGCGGGTTATACAAACCCGCAATATAATTTTTCTTTTAATACATTGCGGGTTCTACAACCCAACAATACAATTTTTTTTAAATATATTGCGGGTTGTACAACTCACAATTATATTTTCTGCACCTTTTACATTGCGGGTTGTATAATCCACAATATAATTTTTTTTTAATACATTACGGGTTGTATAACCCGCAATGTATTTATAAATTGTTGTATCGTGGTTTGTGCAACCCGCGAAGAGAAAAGAAAAATAAATCTTAGTTATCATCAATGAAGGCTATTTTCGTTTTTTTCAATATTAAAACAGGAATATGTTAAAATTATGGAGGTACAGAAAGTCAATATGGAGGTGTAAAAAGAATCACTCATAGTACAGTTGTTGGCCCAATTCAATTAACTCAAGTGGCCAATAGAAAAAAGGTGTCAAAAAGGCCGCCGTGTCTGGACCTGAATGGAAGGATGCAAGCGTAAAGAGGATGCACAATAGAAAGTGAGCTTTCCATTTTTATTAATTATTTCATTATTAACTTTTTCTTTGTAATTTCATATTTTCTATCTTTAGGTATTTTCATATTTCTAATTTTCGTATTTTTATCTCTATTGCATGAGATTCTCCCCTTACTCGAGTCCACTATTCTGAAACTCGTGGAAACTATCGATATAATGAGTGATCAGTTTCCCTTTACTTTGTAAGTCAGAGTTAGAAGTCAAGCTAACCTATTCAAAATGTAGCCAGTTGCATTATTTTTAGTTGAATTTAGATAATGAGCTTGTTAACAATTTATAAATATTTTAAATCTTTAAAAGTATATTAATATATATTAATAAATCATTAAAAAAATAACATTAAGTTAATAATATTAGTTAAAATGTATTTGTAAAATAAAAAATATAACATTCTACAATATTTATTTAATATGTAACTGAATTTAATTTGATTTTGATGTAATTTAAAAAAAATATAAATCTGATACTCGAATTGGTAAGAACCAGGAATCATCAATGTGATTGTGTAAAAAATCTAATTAATTTAATTCACTGAATTTATCCAAGTGCTATATAAAGAACAATTTCATAATGTGTGACATTTGGCGACGCCACGCCCACAGAAAGGGAAACCAAAACAGCTGCTGCAGCATCCAAACACCAGCAGCATAGTATGTTTCCTTCCTCGTATCTTAATTCAACGGCGTTGTTTTCTTTTTCCCGGGAACTTTGATTTCAAAGGTTAAACCATGCAACAGAGCACCCTGATACAGAGATTTGATCAGTCAAATCCACGTGCTCAGTTCACATAAATAACGGGTTTGTGCTCAGCTTCTCCAGAACTTGAATATGGCATTTTCTATGGCCCTGATACCTCGTTGGTCGGTGTTTCTTCTTCTGCTTCTTGTCTTTCGTAGCTCAGGAGCAAAGGTTGTCACCATTGATGTGCGCGCAGCCAAGGATCTTATCCAGACCGGTTCCATTTATCTTGATGTTAGGTAACACATTGTTTTCCTTTTTGTGATTGGTTTTTTCAGTGTTTGATAATGTATGTTTCTTTCTTTCATAAGAAGCTAAATCGTTTGGTAGACAATATATAGGACGGTGGAAGAGTTCTCGAAAGGGCATGTTGATGCAGTTAATATCGTTAACATTCCATACATGTTGAATACACCTAAGGGTAAGAAACTTTTTAAACCCTAATACTAACTAAGATCAGTTTGGGATGCGTATGTTTGTATCTTTTTTTTATCAGTCTGTTAGGTTACAGTTTTTCTCCGGTTAACAACTGTGTGATTTTGAAGGGCAGGCAGGGTAATGAATCCAGATTTTCTGAAAGAGGTTTCCTTGGCTTTTAACAAAGAAGATAATTTCATTGTGGTAAATATCCTTTTTATTCATTTTTTTTTTTTTTTTTGCATTCAAAACGCAAGCTTCAATTTCAACTTGTTAAAGTCAACATCTGTTTATATTTTGTACGAATCTGCATTTCAGGGTTGTCAAGTTGGGGGGAGATCTTTCTCTGCAACTGCTGCTCTTCTGTCTGATGTAAGTTAGTTCATGTCAACATCAGTCAGTATACTTCTCCATCTCAATTTAATTTTGAATAAAATGGATACTTGTGGCTCTAAAAATCTTAACATCACTCTAGCTATAATTTTCCTTTTTTTTTACTTCATTTGACAATGGCTGATGATACTAACTTGTATTGGTTTGATTTGAATTGCAGGGTTTTAAGAATGCGAAGGACATGGGAGGTGGTTATGAGGAATGGGTAATAAACAAGTTTCCAGTGAAGATACCATTAGCCAAAGAGGAGCTATAATATGCAATAGATAGGAGCTTAATTCTTTCTTCTAAATGTACCACTTCATAAAGTTCATTAGTCTTTTTCTTGTGTGTATATAATAAGATGGACTCATGATCTGATGGTTGTCTTGGTATTTTACTTGAAAAAAACTAAATTGGTTTCATATCAAGGTCGTTGAACCGATTTATTTGGTGTCTACAAGTGTTGTGTCCTTTTCTTTAACTTTGCCTTGCTAGATTCTTGATGACAGTTTTTTTCTTGAATACAATGTTCTATATATCGGTTCAGAAGTAATGCAAAAAAAGGGCAGATACATGTATCTATTTTCCTTCCAAGAACAAGAATGCAATTTTCTCCTCTCTAAGAAAATGAACGTATGTACCGGTAGTACTGATCAAGTGTGAAATATGTCATTGACTCAATTTACTACTAAACTCTACTAATATTACGTTTCTAACAAGAAAAAAGATCCATAAAGTTCAAGTAATTTGGTAAAAGTTTTTGGCATTATTTGGAGTTGGAATGACATGACATAGTTGAGGAGTTCAATCATTCAATATTAAAATTCACACCAACCGCTACTACGTGATGGAAAGCAAGGACAAGATTTAGTGACATCGGGTCAATGGACCTAATTGTTCCTCAATGAATATGAAAATAATAAATGCGTTGTTCAGCTTTAAACGCACGTAGATATGTATGATTTGATGATGCATTATGGTTTGTTAAGATCCTGATCCAATTCCAAACATGTTGGGTCTGCGTATTCTTATTGGTGAAACAAGTGATAAGTGACCATAACGTTGTGTCATTGTTCAACTGTGGTCTTGCGACAGATCCCACTTGAAGTAACAGATTAACCGAACCTGGTTAGGAGATCACTTAATGGGGACCATTATTCTCCACCAGTTCATGGCAGCACATGCATGTGCATATTAATTTTCTGCTGAGGACACAGTCTCAACATTTTGCTCAGAAAAGCCACCACCAACTCTATCTCCGTATTAATGGCCCAAACTATGTAATGCGTTGAAGAGACAATCAACACTGTAGGGTTGCTTGTTCTTTTCTGATGGCCTTTTTTTCATATAAGCCCCATTGAAGGACATAATTTTCATGACACTGCGTGTTGTTTTGAGGACGAATACCAGACATGGGGGAAGAAAATGGCGAAGGAAGATCCTTAGCTGAAACCCCCACCTATGCAGTGGCAACTGTGATAACTGTCCTTGTTTCTCTTAGTTTCTTGTTTCAGGGCACGTTAAAAAAGCTGGTAAAGGTACGTACTTTTATGATTGGGTTTCTCTTCTTGCAATATCTCATATTTATAGGTTTCTTATATATTGATAATGTCACAGTGGTTGGACAGAACCAAGAGAAAATCTCTGCTTTCTGCTCTGGAAAAGATCAAAGAAGGTAGGAATTTGCAACCCCAAACGGTTTCATTAGTGTTTTTCTTTTGTTATATATAGTAGTGGAACTTACTATTATAAGTTTTTTGAATGATTTTTAAGCAGAATTGATGCTTTTTGGGCTTCTGTCATTGTTGATGGGTCATTGGATTATTTTTGTGGCAAAGATTTGCGTTAAGTCATCAGTATTAAGCAGCAGATTTTTTCCGTGTCCATTGGAAAAGAATTCTGTGAAAGGTGTTGTGTGGTTGAGTTCAGAATATTCAAATAGAACAGTTGTCAAAGGGCAAGTGAATAATGGCTTGCGAAATTATTGCCCTGAGGTAGTTGTCCTATGCCTTCCAGTGACGTTTCAATTGTAAATTTGCTCAGTGATTCTATTCTGATCAATGGTTCTATTCACTGAAAACTCATCGGTTTCTTTGCAGGGTCACGAATCATTGGCTTCTTATGAAAGTCTTGAGCAGCTTCATCGCTTTGTGTTTGTTCTTGGGGTCACCCATGTTACCTATAGCTTTCTTGCTGTTGCCCTGGCCATGATCAAGGTTAAAATAGTCATGAACAAACCTTCTTCCTATTCTAATTTTGTTGTCTAGGCACTGATTATCTTATTTTAGAGTATATTCAGATATATAGCTGGAGAACATGGGAAAACGAAGCAAAGACTATTGCTGTACAAAGCATTCAAGGTTCTGACTTCTAAGCATCTGATAATTGCAAATTTGCAATGAGACGAGAATTATTTTGCGATACATTAAGCTTGATATTCTTAACATAATAACCCCTTTTGATCAAATTGTCTTAGTTTAGATACTTCACAAAGTACATCAAGCATAAGATTGAGGCGGCTTAATACATTCATCTTTCACCATACATCCCATCCTTGGAGTCATCACAAAATTCTTGTTTGGCTGGTACTCTATACAGTCATTTTGCTCTGTCTTATTATTCTCTTTAGGCAATAAGATGTTTGAAAATGCAACAAGTTTTGCATCTGCAAGAAATTTTGTATCTACTCATGCTTTACTACTACATTTTGTTCTTATTTCATTGTTTGAACTAAAAGTTGACAAAATGAATCGGTCCAACTATACTTCTGTTTTAGGTCAAACTATAGTTTGTCAACAATAGTACCTGCTCAATTAAAATTTCTTTCTGCTGAACATGTTCAGTAAAGATTGTTTCCAATAAGAGAAGTGTGCCAATGTGCTGCGTGTTTGCTAGTTGCCATAATTTGTCTCCTGCATTACTTTTCAGAAGCAGCGTGCCAGCAAAATGAAATGTGTTTTTTCCTTCATTTATAGGTTTTTACACTTTCAGTAGCAATTTTCTTGGCTTCTTAGAATACTGATGAACCTGTATTGCAGCTATGCTTCAGCCGCCAATTTTGGAGTTCCATTCACCGAGCTGATTACATGGCATTGCGCTTAGGCTTCATTACTGTGAGTAAATTTTTTGTCACAGCTTAACAGTATCTTCGATCAAATAAAAAAGTTTAGATAAGCCTTAAGTCCATAGTTTTGAGCTGAATGAATAACAACACCAAGTTGATGGAGGAAAGTTAATTAGTCATGCATGACTCATGAGTGAACCGGTATTACTTTTTTTTCTCATTGTGCAAAAAAAGGGCGAACTGAATAACTGAAGATGGCATTTTAAGTTTACTAGCTAACATTTCTTCTTTGTTCTGGTGTTCTATAGAACCATGATCTTCCCACAACATACGATTTCCACAACTATATGCTTCGAAGCATGGATGAGGAATTTCGGGACATAGTTGGTGTTAGGTACTGTTTCTTTATTCAGATGAATTCAGTGGCTTGATTTTCTTTTATCATGTTAAATTTGCTACTGTGATACTAATTAGATTTTTAAGAGGGAAAGCTTAATTGAATAGGGGGATTTTTTTTCTATGATTAGCTATATGTTGTAACTTTTTCTTTGTGTTATATGCTGTTCTGGTTCGTGAAACAAATTTGATAGTTTCTGGACTTGTTTTGCAGTGTACTTCTCTGGGTATATGCCATCTGCTGTATTTTCCTAAATTTTCACGGTAAGCTTTAGCTTAAAAGTGTACTTGCTCATATGTGATACTCGACTAGATTGTTTGTTTTAACTTCGTGAATTCAACTAACGGAAACTCAAAATGTCTGAAATAGTACCGATTTGATAAATCATATTGTATAGACTATAGAACTTTAGCGGATGGCGTGAACAACCCTTCTGAGCGAAAATGTAAGAGTAGATGTTCGTTTATTGTGAGAACAGTAACATGCAGAAATCATATGCAACATAACTTTTTCTTTTGTCTATTTGGGTAAACATTTTTCTTCCTTGAATTAGGACAAAAGAACTCAGTGAGAGCTATCACCAAAAATCATATCGTTAATAACTACTACAATTATATGATAATTTGGTGATAACTGATAACATTAGCCATATATTGCAGGTTCTTGTGACGATGAAAACTATTGCTTTATTTTAGTCTGTTTTATGGTCTTGTTTCACATTTGCATTGTCTTATGTTTTTGATATATTATGCTAGTTCGAAACTAAACTTCATAATTTTCATTCAGGTAGCAACTTTTACTTTTGGCTTTCCTTCGTTCCAGCAGTTGTAAGTCCTGATATTGTTTGCTAATTATTTTTTCCTCTTACCATATATCAGTACTTAGCTTTCACTAATTATTTTTTCTTTTATTGTCTTGCATTCTAGTTGATCCTCATTATTGGTACTAAATTGCATCGAGTGGTAGTAAAGTTGGCTGTTGAAATAATAAATCGTTGCCCAAATATGAAACCTCACCAATTTAACTTAAGAGATGAGCTCTTTTGGTTTGGAAAGCCCAGGTTCCTATTACGGTTAATTCAGTTGATTTCCTTCTTGGTAAGTAATATTGTGCTTCCATTTTTCTTTTTCATTGCTGATACACTTAATTTCCTTTTCCCTGTTGTTATCTTTCAGAATGCATTTGAAATGGCTACATTCCTATGGTCTCTGGTGAGAAACTGACATTTTTTTCATATTGCCATCGTTTTTTCTTTGGTTTTGGGCTAAGTGAGAACTTGGCAAAAATGTTATACTTGCATAATCTTTAATTATTGCCTTTATTTTTGTTTCAGTGGGAAATTAAAGATCCTTCTTGCTTCATGAAAAACCGAACCTTTATTGTGATTCGCTTGTCATTCGGGTATGCGTTACTTTTCTCAATGTTCTTACTCTTTTTACAGATTAATCTGAAACACAAATTCACCAAAATTAGTATGCACTTTTGCTCTTTTGTTGGCACAGGGTCATCTCCCAAGTCTGGTGCAGCTTTATAACGTTCCCTCTATACGTTATCATCACACAGGTCAAGTTCTTGGTCCTTTTGTTATGTGACACATTTATCCGTCTTGAAATGTTTGTTACGTGAATGCAGATGGGGTCAAGGTTCAAGAAGACCGTGGTCTCAGAAAATGTGAGAAAATCACTATCTAAATGGCAGAGAAGAGTGAAGGAGAGACAAAGTTATTCTTCTGCACTCCTTACTGCAACATCACCAACATCAATTATCTATGGAAAGGACGGTGCCTCAATCAGTGAGGAAGGAAGCTCCTCAGGGACTAAAGATATTTGTCTCTCTTATCTTGATCATGAGTCAAGGACTCAAGCAAATGCATCGTTTCCAAGTTATGAAAATGATCATCATGATCAGGATCATCATGATATAGTCCATCATTCATCTACCCCTCCACTGTCTTGAGATTGCTTTCCTTTTGCTGTGGAAACTGTGATGAGTTCAATCGAAATAGATAGGACATCTTTTCATGTTTTATTTTAGTGCAAAGTGCACCACAAACCTGGTTTTTTTATTCAGATTGGTGTAATTTTGTGAGTTTTTTTTTATAAAATGAACAAATTTTTAGAAAATTATCTATATAGATCGGTCTTGTGAGCATAACACATTGTGTTATGCTAAAATGATTTAAACAATTAAAATTTAAATTATAGATTTATTTTTTATTTTGATTTTTTTGAGATAAATAACTCACATTTTCAAATTTCAAATTCTTAATTTGAAAAGGGTAATTTTGTTTTTACTATAATGAATTGTTTTCAATGTTTAATATCTTAAAAACACTCAATGATTTTAAAAATATATATAAGAATTGATACATTTAAAAATCAATATTGTTAGAGAATAAAGAAAAAGTGAAGAAAGAGAACAAAGATTATAAGATGGAGTAAAGGGTGAAAAACGAAGAAGAAGAAGAAAAAGATGGAAAGAAACATAAAAGAGAGAAAAAGATAATATATAATAATAATAAAGGATCCATTTATCTACTCTAGGAGTAATTAAATATAATTATTCTTAATTTAAGTTTTTTAATTTAATTTCAAATTAACAGCTCATATTAATTAATAGTAATAATAAGGTATATTCAAATTATCTCTCAGAAAAAAAAAACAACATTTTGTACAAATGCCTGTGAATCAGTTATTGCAATTTAATTATTTTTTTCTCCTTCTCCTCATTAATATATATATATATATATATATATATATATATATATATATATATATATATAAATAAAGCTCTTACCTCTTTGTAAATTTGTTTCTTTCCTTGTATTTTTTTTTTCATTCATTTGTATCTCACAAAATTTTCTAATATATTTTGATCATATTCTTTAATAAATAAATATATTCACTCCGAGTTACAATTATATAATAAATCTTCAACTCAAGTAAACTACATATATTTTATAAATTATAAGAAAAATAATTTATTTACATATTATATAGATAAATTACATAAGTGTAATAATAAAACCTGAAAAAAAAAATTCTTGCAAATCCTAGTGGTGATCATATTCTTCATATTCATGACATGTTTTTCTTTTTATTAATAATTTATCAAGTGATATCTTAAGTCCACTTTTAAATCTATCATATGAAAATTATAAAAAACTTATCCTAAAAGATTTTGATAATCCGAAATTCATCTTTATGAAAATTCAAATGATCATTTAAAAAATTACGAGATGCAGTTAGAAATGATGGGGTGCTGGAAATAGAAACCTTCTTTTTGCTATGAGTAACCGGCCTAATAAAGATAATTGCTTCCTGCACCGCTAATTACTTCCTGCATCCCATCACAATTGTCATTTTCAGAAATAGAAAAGAAGAAATTGTTACAGCTGCATTTTCCAACTACGGTGATGGTGGCGGACGTTGATGATGAAAGAGAAAGTTGTCTGACAACATTTTGAGGTAAGTAGATTTATCTTTGAGTGCTTTAATGGTTGTTATAGGAATGTAGAGAGATTGCTGAAATAAATTGGAAGAGATTTCGTTATGGAAAACGAAATCCGTAAGAAGCTAGAGAGTGAAAAATTGTCTTACGAAAAACCATTTTTATAGTGGTGCGTGGGTGGGAAAAATGCTTATAGAAAAGCATTGTAGTAACAGGAATGGAAATAGGAAAGTGACTTACGGAGAAAGTTTTTCATAAGAGAAGGTTTCAATAAAACAAAACTTTCATACGGAGAACGTTTTTCATAATACAAAATTCTTTTACGGAAAACATTTTTCATAATACAAAAACTTTTTACCGAAAATGTTTTTCATAATACAAAAACATTTTCCATAATATAAAAACCTCTTATGAAAAATGTTTTCTATAATACAAAAATCTCTTATGAAAAATGTTTTCCATAATACAAAACTTTCTTACTATGTTTTTCATAATATAAAAATCTTTATGAAAAAACGTCTTTCATTCACACCCACACAATCCAATCTCTTCTGAAAAACGTTTTCCGAAATACCCTAACCTCTTTTATTTTCATTAATAAGACTATAAATGTCCATTCATATATTCCGATGAGGTGCATAAGCAAATGTAGGGGTGTAGGAAGCAATTGCCCTAATAAATTCAGACAGGCCCGCATGGGTAGGCCCAACAAGTTCCGTCCCCCTCTGTATTACGCTGCACCAGATTACTGGTTTCGAAGAATTAAGCCGGTTTGGTTTCACAGCAAAGTTCTTTCACTCTTTAGCTTCTGAATCTTCAACAATGGTGCTCGAGGTAATTCCCGATTTCTCCTCTCGCTTTGATTTCACCAACTCTAGCATACCAATTTTTAGGCTTTTCGTTGATGTTACGGTAACACTAGTTTCGTTGTGTTTCTTTCTTCAACAGGCGACGATGATCTGTATCGACAATTCTGAATGGATGCGTAACGGGGATTACTCTCCTTCTCGATTTCAAGCTCAAGCCGACGCTGTCAACCTCATTTGCGGGGCAAAAACCCAGGTTAGGTTATGCGAAACCGTACAGTATTCTACTTTTACATTTTCCCCTCTCTCTTTTATATTTGTTATGGTTTCATTAATTTAGTTAGTTTTCGAAAATTAGTTAGAATTGGATAAGACTGGGAAATCGGAGTGTTATAGCTGGCTAGAGATAGGTGAACTAAGTGTTTTTTGTTGATGTAGTGATTCAGATTAGGTTTTCAAATTCGAGGTTCAGCTAATTGTGTAGGTTCACTTGTGCTGACGAATTGTTTTTATTTTAATAATACATACAGTCTAATCCAGAAAATACAGTGGGAGTTCTCACAATGGCAGGGAAAGGCGTTCGAGTTTTGGTCACCCCTACCAGTGATCTGGGAAAGATCTTAGCCTGTATGCATGGTCAGTACTTTCATACATTTTTTTTTCCTTTTTCTATTTATTGTGTAGTTGCTCTAGATTGTTATTTGGACCATGCCCTGTTAGTAAATCAAACCTCTTAATGAATTGGCGATAATTCTTATCATAGTTTTATTATTAAAATTAGTGTTTTGTTAGCGTGTGCGCTTAGAAAAATACTTTGGTTAAAACAATGAAAGTAGTAACTAAAATGACTAGTACAAGCATCAAATATCATGGAAATTCGAAAATCATTCTGTACTTTCTCTACCAAAAAATTAAGCGTTTGACGGAAATGTTTGTTCCATAAAAATATTGACAAAACACATTAAAAGTATAATTTGAGGATTGTTGCATAACTAACTGTAATTTCTTCATGATTTAATGCTGATGCACTTGTATTTTTTTAAGTCACCCGTTAATATATAGAAGGATATAGCAAGTTTGTCAAACCTCAGAGTCTACTCAAACTCAGAACTTCCACGAATGTAGACTCAATCGTAAGATTATGCAATGCAAAATTTAATAATTAAAACAGGATCAGAATATCCAAACAAAAATTAACCGTAGATTAATTGTAGCTGTTCAACAAAGTTGGAGGGGAGCGGGTTCTACTGCATATTAATACTATATTAATAATCAAACATGTCTGCAGCATATTTCTATACCATAGCGTGTCATGGTGGATTCTGCTTTTGTTGAAAAATGATTTCATTTTCCCCCCTCATTTAGGACTAGAAACAGGTGGTGAGATGAACCTAGCTGCTGGCATTCAGGTGGCACAACTGGCTCTTAAGCATCGGCAAAATAAAAAGCAACAGCAGAGAATTATTGTCTTTGCTGGAAGGTATGTGTATATGTATGTTTTTCCCTTATTGAAGTTGTACTTTTTGTAGTTATTTATCTTCTTTATGTCAATGTTTTTCAGTCCTATCAAGCATGAAAAGAAGATGTTGGAGATGATAGGAAGAAAGTTGAAAAAGAATAGTGTTGCACTTGATATTGTTAATTTCGGTGAAGAAGATGAGGGGAAGTCGGAGAAGCTTGAAGCACTCCTTGCAGCTGTTAACAATAATGATACCAGCCACATCGTACATGTTCCATCAGGTCCAAATGCTCTTTCTGATGTACTTATAAGGTTTGTGGGTTCAATTTCATGTTTTACTTTTCTTTTTAGTTCAATGTAATTTTTTTTTTATCTAACTTAAAGATATTCATATTATGTTGTTGCAGTACACCTATTTTTACCGGTGATGGGGAAGGTGGAAGTGGTTTTGCTGCCGCTGCTGCTGCAGCAGCAGCTAGTGGTGTATCTGGATTTGAATTTGGTGTGGATCCAAACTTGGATCCAGAATTGGCTCTTGCTCTAAGAGTTTCAATGGAAGAAGAGAGAGCCAGGCAGGAAGCAGCTGCAAAGAAGGCTGCAGAGGATGCTGCCAATCAAGAGAAGGGAGGTGAGCAGCAAGCCAGCTCTCAAGATGCAACGATGAGTGAGCGTGCCAGTGCAGCAACGTCTGAAGCTGAGAATAAGACAAGTGATTTGATGGTTGGTGTTTTTTTTTTGCATTACTTATTGGTGCAATTGCATGCATTCCTCCTTGCTCAACTGGAATATTATAATATGCGTGCTTATAATTGTTGGCTCTTGGTTCACTTGGTTGGGCTACTTGTAGTAATTGTCGAGTGATTAAATTGCCAAGTCATATTAGAATCTAGATTCTAGACTTGAAACTTCTCTAGAACACAGTGGTTCCAGATGTTTCTGAGAGCCTTCGAATTTCAGTGAAGGTGTGTAACTGAAAATTCGGAAACCTATTTTTAAATTGTATTGCTGTTGTGTTAGCACTTTTGTTTAGTGATGCATTAGTCAAAATAGAACCGTCTCCATCATAGATTCATCTATTTGACAATCTACCTCTGTAGTGAATCACCATTGCTTTTCTGTTTACCATTAGAATAGCTGCATCTCCTTTATTTCTGAGTAGTTAATTGTGACTATTTCTGGATGGGATGGCCATTGCAATGCATTGTGATGTCATAACTCTAAGTCATTAAGTACCACTGCTTCAGAAGCAGGTAAGAACCTCAGTTTCCCCGCTTTTTTTATGACCCACATACTGGTTGTTTTGTTCCTGTTATTTCGGAGAATATTTCTTTCAAATTTCATAGTGGTTTTGAAAAATAAGTGATTATTTCTTTACATTTCGGTAAACCGAACAAGCTATAGTGTTTAGGCAATGTATGTTACAGGGAGTGCTTCAACATTCCCGGGAAAGTGACATGGCAATACTAATTTCCCATGTTTGGTAGAAGAGAATAAATATGTTTTCCGATAAGCTTTCTAGAAGTGTTAATTCTTAAAATGTAGGAATGTAGTTCTCACATCTTCATTGGTGGGGGAATAACACTTCTCCATATTATTTGATTGTAAACTTACTAAATTGTCCCATGGTACTTGGCCAGAAATATATTATAAATTGTCTAAATTTTCCCAAGAATCCCATTGCTAGGAAAGTGAGTTAGTTTATATTAAAATTCCTGGTACCAAACATCACCATAGGGTTCTTTATTCATTTACATCTGTCCAGCACTACTCTTAGGGTTTGACCTCAAGACTCTGTTGATCTCATCCCCCTTTTGGGAAAGCCATCATCTTCACTTTACCGTCCATTGCCTCTGTCTTTTTCTGGGCATCCACATCTGCTCCGCCTCTGCTATGTTTTAGCAGGTCTGTCTCCTGTGATTTTTTTTTCTTTTTTTTGTATGGGTTGTGTTGTACCATTTACACTTCACAGCTTTCTGTTTTCTTACGTCTGTGGCCTGTATTTAAAGTCTAGGAATTTTAGGCAGGGGGAAAACTTGAATAGTAGCTGTATAATATATTGTTGATCTATTGTGTGTAATTAGCTGACTGTGTGTTACAAAAAGCAAAGCACTAAACCTATTTGAAGTAGTGTGACATTCCTAATCAAATCATATAAGGAAAGGAAACAAATAAAGAAAAGTAATGAAGCATGACACCATTCCTAAGAGATGGGAGATCCACTAAAGACACTCTAAATTGTTTAACATACATTCAAGATGTTAAAAGATAAGTTTAGGATTTTCTACCAAATTCATCTGTCTGTTTTGTTACTTTGTTGTTTAGTCACAGCCGTATGTTTTTTACTTGTTTGTTAATTATGCCTTAAATGTATGGTGACTATGTATGTATATTAAGTTACTATGACTTATAATTATTAACTATGACGATGAAGAATATATATTTAATCTTTGGTATCTTGATTTAAAATTTTCTGAGGATATGCATGTAATGTAACATAATGTTTGGTTAGCAGCCATCCTGCTATCACTCTGCACCCTTTTCCAAGATTGACAGCTATGGTTTACTCATGTTCATACACTAGCCAAGTTAGGGGTGTCAAAAAATCACTTATGAACCAGATCAAATCATGAAAGAAACTGTACCAAACTATGAATAACCAAAATTATTATGTGTTATGATACTGAACCATTTTAGATGATAGAAAGCATCATATTCTTCAATAAAAAAAATTGCTTCTTCCTTTGTTTTTTTTTAAAAAGTGATCTTTAAGTCTAACTCGACTTTACAAAATTGGTTTATAAGATGAGGTTTGTACCTACTTGTATACTATAATTTGATCATATTTTTTTGTTGACGTGAGATCTCCAATAGTTTCTCAAACCAGCTGTCATGTTTTATTTGAATAAATTACTAGCACCTCCCGTGGTTTTCTTGAATTACATTGATCCCTAGTATTTTAAAATTCTACACAAACCTCCCCTTTGTTTTAAAAATTTACATTTTCGCCCTTTTTTACATCACACTTTCACATCGTAATAAGGTCATTGTAATCATGAAAAAAGTAGGGGATGTAAGTGCCATTTTGGGAAAATCTTAGGGGTATGAGAATTCCCTACTACAGCAGTATTTTGTTATCTGTATTGACCTTGTAATGGAAACAGGACGACGAGAATGCCCTTCTACAGCAGGCACTTGCAATGTCAATGGACGATCCTGCCATCGGCCATGATGTAAAAGATACAGATATGTCAGAAGCATCTGCTAGTGATCCCGAGTTGGCTCTAGGTGAGTTTTTATGTTCATACAATCTTCATATAAGAAACACAGATATAGGCATGGACACTCTGCAAGACGGTAAAATTTATGTGTCCCATGGGGCATTGAAGTGTTGCATGATGACTGTTACTTGTCCAGCATGGTAAGACAGGCACAATTCCTTTTTAAAGTGTCAGTTCTTCCATTAAACATGGATAATTGTTTTGCAAATCATGAATCTATTTTTTCCCGTGTGGAGAAATGCGTTGTTTATATATATCTTGATGATTGCACTTGTTATCAAATATCTTGGTGCAGAGAAGATTTCTTCACGTATTTGCACCTTGGTGTAGCAGATAGGTTTTATTCCTTTTTGGTGAAAAGATAGATTCCAATGCATAGTGTTTATTTTGTCTGCATTTTCTCAGCTAACTCCTATTTTTGAGGATTTTGATAAGCTTACTATGACCTGTACACAGGGTTAAAATGTTAATTTTTATCTTCAAATCTCTAAGTCAATTGAAGGCTCAGTGTGTTTATGATCTTTCCTGGTTTTTGGTCATTTGTTGCTTGCAGCTCTCCAGTTGTCAATAGCAGATAGTACAAAGGATCAAGCAAGTCAGTCGGACATGAGCAAATTGTTGGCTGATCAATCCTTTGTATCTTCTATCCTTGCATCTGTATGTCTAATAAATCCAATGATTATATATTTTGTTCTTTGAACACAGTATATTCATGCACTGTAATTTTTGCACGAAGTAATAATTCATTTCTTCTGCAGCTTCCTGGGGTTGACCCAAATGATCCTTCTGTCAAGGATTTACTGGCGTCCATGCAAAATCAGTCTGAGGTTAGTCTTTCTACTATGGAAAAACATGTATGGTTGCAGGCATTCTTGCAGTACTTGGCCTATTATAACCTTGGGCAACTTTCCACTCTCCCCTCCTTTAATTGATATAATTTTTCTCATTATTGGTAAGAGTTGAATTTGCTTGGTAATATCCTACTAATAATGGAAATACTGTGTGAAGTGTTTATGATGTCGGTCCATTGAAGGCCATGAGGACAAACTTGATTATTAGGTTGAGTTAGAAAATGAGTGTTCTTAATAGCCCAATTTTTGAATTTATTTCACTCTCATCAGTGGCTGTTTGCTTTATTTTTATTTTTATTTTTATTTTTTAATGTATTTTCAGGGTTAGTATTGTGCTTGCAGTTCCGTGACAAATATTTGCTCTAATAGTATATTTTTAGATGTGGTGTTGTAAATTTGGCCTGAAGTATTTATATTTTTGAATGGATGACAGGATTTTTTATACAAAGATTAATTTGCTACTAAGCTTCTGTCATTTTATGCCTAGTGCTACTATCTCAAGTTCCAACTTTTTCTTTGCCTTTGGGGTGGGGTAGATGGTATGTTGCTCTATATATCCTATGCTGCTATCAGTTTTCTGATCGTATTATTTATCCAGCCTCAACAGAAGAACGACGACAAACCATCAGAGGAGGAGCAAAAGAAGTAATCTCTAAGAGCCGCTTTGCCCTGTATGCTTTTATTCTGTTGGTAGCATTTTCGCGGCTGTTAGTAATTGGGAACTACTTTTCCATGCTCCATTTTTTTCTCTCTCCGCTGCTAATTGGAATTCAATGCATGTATTGTTGAATATTGTTTATGATTAAAAATGGTCTTCATTGTCTTGTCATATTCTTGGTGCATATCATGTGACAAGTGTTTCAAAGAACTATTTCTATACTGAAGAAAGTTCCTACATTTTAAATTTATTTTTCAATTTCATCTCGATACTTATGGTAATCCGTTACACTTCAATATTACATCTTTTCATTTAATTAGTATACATATATTTTTAGGTTATGCTGTGCCGCGAATGAATTTAGCGACTGCTTTGTTTTTTTAGCTATAGAAATAAATATTGAGTAATAAATTCTATCGCAAAAACAAATTTTAGTGGTCATGTGACTTTAAATATTGATTATTCGTGCGTAATATTGGAAGGTAGGATTTCTAGTGGCTGTAATTTCTTCATTTTTGAAGCACAGGTTCATGAAAAAAAAAAACATTTTGAAAATTTTAACTAAGTGTTTCTTTTATTTTTTTAACTTTACTAAAACTCTTTTGAAATGTGTACCTTTGTCAATATTACCAATAAAAAAATTGGAATTATACTTTTTGGCACAAATTTTTAAACACTATAAAAATTATTAGAAATTAGAGTTTTTGTGAAGTATATATTCTCATTTAATCAGTTTCTCTTTAAATTTTGTAGATTTCACTCTATATTGTGTTAGTAATCTTCCTCCATTAATTTTTAGATTATTGTGTGAAGTTAAGGAAAGGATGAATGTTAAGGGCAATCTTACCTAAATTAAGAAACACCGATATAATGCTTCTTAATAACTATAAACTATTTCTGCGAAAAATACTTTTATATATACAAGTAGAATGTGCTATGACCCCCATAAACGATTAAGTTTTCTTTTTAATATTTTTATTGAAAAAAAAAAATCAATCAAGCTTTTTGTTATCATCTATATTATCTAATTTATTAAGTAAAAAGACTATTTTTCTTTTCATGATTTATAGTTATTATTGGTTATAGAGTTTTTACATATAATAAATATCTCTACCTATTACATAGATTGTCCCCGGAATGTACGAGTGTAAATGTGTAATAGCTATCTTAATGCATCAAATTATATGTTGAAAGACAATTTTTTTTATCGTACACACTTTAAAATATATTATAAGAATTTATTAGTTAATTAAAATGAATTACATTGAAATTTGGTTATAGTTTAATCTTTTATACAATAATCTTAATATATGTTGGTTTTTACGATAATTGTTTTAAAAATCATAAATCGGATGATATAAAAATTTGTACACGGTTAATTAAAAAAGTAAAGGACAATTAAATATATAGTGTATTCATTTTAAAACATTATCATTTTGGAGATAAAAAATTGATTAATTTAAATTACATTTTCTTTTGAAAAGTTAATTACTAAGGCATTGATGTTTTTTTTTCCCGTTATCTGTTAGTTTTTTCTACTAACATTCATGTAAAATTCATTACCGCGAAAGTTATCATTGATTATTTATTAGGTTGGTATCACTCTGGATTTAATGAATTTTATATAAGTTTTGACTAGTTATGTATTATTCTATTCGAGGAAACAATACATATTACTTTTAACTTCTTCTCGTTTAGAATTTAATTTAATATAAATAAATTATAAATATTTTTATAATATATATATATATATATATATATATATATATATATATATATATAATGTTAAATATTTTCGTAATTTAATTTTTATAGTCAGGTAACATATGTTCGCTAATTTGATAAAATATAGACTATTCTAAATTGATTGTTTATAAACCATATTATTTTCATACTAATAAAATTATTCGAATTATAACGATTTGTGTATATACATAATTATTTTTTACATATTGTTTGTACATAAGTTACTTGTAAATATAGTTATTATGAATACGGTTCTTTTTTTTTAAGGCAAACTATATTTTGATAACTTTTTTTTTTTTTG
>Ga0209700_101023_pt1 | contig 56771 bp, 20 predicted proteins | sample SiratroredBW_FD_187528 | JGI IMG/M metagenome (GOLD analysis project Ga0209700, IMG submission 187528) | Root nodule microbial communities of legume samples collected from California, USA - Siratro red BW (SPAdes) (version 2) | ecosystem: Host-associated > Plants > Roots > Nodule | place: USA...
TTTTGATATATATATATATATATATATATATATATATATCTATCTGCTAGTATGAGGAGCACATCTAATGTGGAGGAATCTTTGGGCTTCGTCCTTCTGATTTGTGGGAATTTTTCTAAGGTCTTGCATTCTCAGGCTTACCAGGTTTTTTTTCTTATTTAAAAAAATTACTTATATTTATTTTAGAAAATTAAGGCATAATTTTGTTAATTTTATTCAGAACTCCTTATATCTATGTTAAATAGAATGAGAGATATCATGGGGGTGATGATATTTTAAATAATAGAGAATAATTAATTGAAGTACAATAATATTTTTTTTTAATACAGAGGATGTTTGATAATTTTAAATCATTAAATAATTACGTTAAATAAAATATGCTTTCGGAGTTGGTAGATGGCTGACAATAAAAACAAAAACTGAACTGCGAGCAACGATGGCTTGATAGCTGAGAAAATATAACTTACACCGTGAACAGCTGAAATTCTTGTAGCAAGGAACATACTCCTCTCTGTCAATTGCAACATATAAATTCGCTAATGGTTTCAAATACAATTTAATTACTATGTACTGTTGGTATTACTAAATTATGTATTAGAAAGACAGTGTCAATGAATGTATTGTTTGCATTTCCTAAGAAATTTTTATACTAATATCCACTAATTTATTACTATATCATTTTCTCATTAACTAGAGTAGAAATAAATAATGATGTCAAAATAATGGTCAGGGCTAGCACAGCACTTGTTTGTTACATGGCAGTTAAATTCTTGAAAATAAATCATTTTTCAACTGGCTTCTTGTCTAACCAAAACTAGAGAAGGGGATCTTACAACTTATTCTTCAGAATGGAGCTTCTGAACAAATTCAGATTCAAGTTCCTACTAAGTGAAACAATGAGAAACAAATTTCAGTTTAGAAAAATATCAACTTCAAAAATATAAAGGAAATACTATTGAAAATGTTTTCACTGACATGCCATCCTGACAAGCAGGTTGCTCATCGTCTTGCCAAGTAAAGTTGTTGTATGATAGATCGCTGTATCCAACACAATAAGAGAGCTTTTGTCAAATAAACCATAAATTATCCAATCTGTTTATAATTATGTACTCCCACTAAAAAATGAAATTTAAACCATTCAAGACCAGTTACTGATAAATATCTTCTAGTATTCAACATATATTAAAGTGCCATCATGGGTTCCCACCCTTTTTCAATCTTTTCCAAAAACTAATGTATAAAAGATCAAAAGGAAAAGAGGAGAAGAAATACAGAAGAGGAGACAATACTTAGAGGAGTTTCAACAGTATGGTTTTGTATATATAAGATAACTTCCGTAAATTTAGGTAATCACTCTGTACACACACAACATCACTGACAAAAGCCTAAAATGCTAAAGAAAAAAGAATCCTGCTTTATAATATTTTCATGCATCTGGAATAACCCAGACGAAGCTAAAAAGGAATAAAGGGACCCTGGCTGCATGCATCATCCTCTTTATGATGAAAACCAATGAATGCCCCTTCACAATAATTCAGGCATTTTTTGGCATGCTAACCAGAGATATACTTCCGTCCTAATTTTTCTCTGTGCTTTTCTACTCTGATTCCACAAGCATTGATTAGTGGAATGGTACAATAAAACCATTTACAATTCAAGAATATACTACATCATTTTTTAGAAGTTTTGTTCTGATGCGACATTTTATTAAAACTTTCCTGTTATAATATTTTATTTGCATTTCAATTTTTTATAAAGATGGCTGTTGATATTGAAATGTTGTCTTTTATTGTTAAAACCCAGAGTTCGTAATTTTAAGGCCTCCATTATATTATATCAACTTGTTCCGATAAATTTTGTATAAGATTTGAGTTTTAAATTTAAGATACTTCATATAAGATCTCTATATTAGAGATCTTCTAAGCGTAAAAAGGAAATATAAGTCGTATTGCCCTTTGTGTACAACCCAAAATGAAGTACAACTAGTTAGTTCTTTTGTGCTTTAGCTTCACATATCACAGACTAAGTTCTTTCAAATACCATTTGAGATTTAGATGACTGAGTTCAGGTTTCTCTCTGTAGGGAATTTGAGTGGGAGTGCTTTCCTTTCTACAAGCTCATATTAAGTAGATTTAGTAAATCACATCTAAATTTAAAGTATGAATTACTTCTAGAATAAAATAAACCACCGGGAATTGTCTATATTTTGCAGTTGCTATTGCTAAGGAAATAGTTTCATCATGATTTTTTATGCCAAATCTATTCTGCAGTGAACCACATACTCAATGAATAAGAAATCTATTGAGCTATACTAAACACTTCTAATCTACAAGAGCAAAACCTTAATTGCACAAAATTAATACAGATAAAGAATTTTGAACCACAAGAAACTTACATGCTACTTCCATCCTTCAGGATTGAATTCGGTATATTGCCACTGAGCATATTACCTGTTAGGTAGCTAGCAGAAGCAATGCCAAACTGTTTAATTCATTGTGTCAATAATTGAACTTAAAAACAATTATTTAGTTTCATTATAAAAAACTGCGTACATTACATGATTCTGGAATCATGAAAATTGGTTGAAAATTATCTCATTTCAGTAGAAAAATTGCTTTCAAATGCATAAGTCTGTTATCTGCATTCTTATCCCTTTCGTTTGAAGTCAAAATTTAAGTGTCAATATACATTAGAGTAAGATGCTTACATGAATCTTAGACGCCTTGCACTTATAATTGATGAAATTTCCCCAACGAGCATATTAAAACTGACATCCCTGTCATAATGTTTTGAAAATATAGAATTTCAATTTTAATGAGGCAATGTCCTTTTACGCGAAACATGTAATCATACAATAATATAAGAAGCTTGTAGAACAAACTAAAGCAAAGTCAATAACAAGTATAGTGCCAATTCATAAATCTTAATACACCGGAGATTCATAACATTTTTCGTGTGTCTCCTGAGAAATAAGTTTGCAGTTTATGTATTTAGAGAATAAATAATTCTGAACCTTTAACATATGATCAACCACATAGACTTGTACTAATATTTCCTGGTACAGTTACTCAACTTCAGATTCTAAAGTTGCAACCAAAAATACTTACCTCATTCTCATACTGATATTTGCAATGTATGCCTTTTCGTTTTACTGTATTCAAACAGGATTTAAATATGTATTGTTTAGAATTCAGTTAGCAGAAAATCTTTTCGTTTGTTTTTTACTTTTTAATGTAGATGTACATATGATTTATTATATGTTTCTAACTCAAACCTTTGATTAGTATGCAAGACAGGGGTGGATGCGCGTTATGGATTATGGGAGCAAAGAATTTATATTTTATTTGTTAACATACAAAAAAATGATTTCATAAAATTAGGTGTAAACTTCTTTGTGCATTGAGCAGCAAAAGACTTTACCATCATTTGTCAGGGAAGATAAACTATAGTCTATTCTTATCAATACAGACACGCGGAAAAAACATGTTATAGGTATAGAATCTTCACACGCTTACTTACAGAACCACCAAATTCCTCATTGTCCAGACGTATGAAGGTATAACACCAGATAGGTTACAACTCCTTAGAACCCTTAAAACACAAAATGGAGTTGCGTTAAACTTCAGACTAATGGTTAAAATAATATATATTCCCATTTAAGAAACAAAATATGACAAAATATCATCACTTGTAGACGTACAATGTAGTCAAGTTTGCCATGTTTTCCAGATGTGGAAAGACCTGTGCAGGACTTTCTATATCACTGATTCTTCTGTATAAATATGCGCTACCATGAGCTATAATATAAATATGATAGACAAAATGAAGCGCAAAATGTACCATGATTTGTAGGACTAAAAGAAAGATATACTCACAGCATATTTAAGTTCTTCAAGAGAGAGATATTTGATGGGAAGGGTCCCTCTAGTCCACTTGCATGCATTTCTCTTCATAGATTTTACATTGGTAAGAGCATGGAGTTAGAAATAATATATAATTTAATATTTTGCAAAAGAAACGCCAAATCATTTAACAAAGAAAGTATTAGAGTCTCACAATCTTTGGAGAAGTTGCCAGCTCTGTATGAAACTAGGTATTGTTCCAGTAAAATTGTTATTATTTATTCTACTGCAATGTGATAATGAATTGTAAGCATGAGATGCAGTGTATGAGTTACATAGTTGCGTTATAATTGAGGAGAAGGAACAAAATCAAAGCTCACAAGTCAATCAAATTTTGTAGTCCAGCAAGTGTAGGTGGTAAGTTCCCAGTCAATTGATTGGATGACAGAACCCTTCAATGTTAAAATTACAGAAAAAAAAAATCATAAGAAAACATGATATCTTACAAAAGAAAGTAAAAAATGTATAAAATCATATTAAAAAATGAAAGCAAGAAAAGGAATTGTGATGTCTTACAAGGTCTGCAAGTTTGTTAGTTTCCCAAGCTCCGGTGGAACAGGACCAGAAAATTGGTTCGCTTCAAGCATCCTAATTGGAGACAAGACAAATCAAGAGGTTAGAAAGGATGATAAACCACATACTACCACAATAACACCTTCAAAGTATACCTCTTTCTTGAGAATTTCAATAAACATGATAATATCTAGGACAGATATGAATGAATTAAATCCAAAGCTTGGAACATACAGGTATGTAAGAGAGGTAAAATTTCCTAGATGCCTTGGAATTTCCCCAGATAAGCGATTCACAAGAAGAGAACTGCAGACAGTTGTATGTAATATGTAAGTAATATAAAATAAGAATGGTAGAACGAAAAGTTTGCAGTAGTTGGAAAAGACTCAGACTCACATTGAAGCTAATTTCATTGAAGCCCATTCCTCTGGAATTGAACCGGTGAAGCAATTGTAAGCAAAATCTCTGTCAGTAGAATAATTTTTTTGAAAATATTAAGATAAAAGAGTCACTGAACTAAACAAATAAAGTTGTAAAAGCCCATTACAATTTGTTTTTAACAAGATTTAACTTATTTAAGTTGGTCATACACTTCTCGGAGAAAAGGTAGCTTGGCCAGTTGAGGTGGGAGAGTGCCAGGTAGACTAAGGCGCTTGAGAGTCCTAAAACATAGAAACATTGTTCATCAGTGCTAAAAGAGAAACTTGAGATTTCTTGTGGATTTAGATAACTGAATGAGGAAATTTAAGAGATAATACCATGAACACACTTAATTCAAGAACTTTAGAAAAGAGAAATAAACCAATTTCGTAGGCATATCATACATGCTCACAACATGACAGACAGTATTGTCTTCAAAACTGCAGTCACAACCAATGCTTCTCTCTGATTCAGCTGGTGGTTCTTGTGTTAGTCCAACCATTTCAATACTGCAGGAATCAGCATCAAATTTCCAATATGCCGAACCCATCACACTCGCAATTTCTCTGAGGGCATCAACTAAATGACCACATAAACATGGAAGCATAAACATTGTAGTTGTAAAAAACAGTAATTTAGAATGTCAATCTAATATGAACTTGAAAACTTCCAACCCAAAGGGAAATACTGTTTCAATGTCCATAGAATTAAGAAAATAAAAGTGGATAGATAGAAATTATTAATCAAAATTTCACTCATAAATTATTCTTTTAAATCATGAGCAACTACAACAAGAAGTTACTGAAATACGCTGAACAAAAACTTCAGCAGCTCCAATTCCTAGTGTTTCATATCTGCAAAGATGAAACTAAAGATACCTTCTTCTTGGGGTAATTTTGATGCAGAAACTCTCAGCAATTGGAAGCAACTTAGAGCAATAAAAAGGAAGAGAAAGAAATTGGCAACTCCCATGTTGCTGAGGGGTGAAAAAGAACCACTAGACTCTCTTTGATTCAAGGCTTGTTTTTCCTCAAACTGCAGCTAATATCCTACGTCCAATAATTGAGTTGAAGGAACATAACTCAAGTTGGATAATGCATCTGAACATGAAACTGTTGAAGTCAAACACACTGCCACTATACTAATTACGTGTTTTGCATTTTTCAGATGGTACATTAATTTGAAAATTTTGTTAGACTTTATGCATTAAACGAATGATTATCTTTTTGTACGTATGATTTAAGAAAAACAATAAATACATATACGTTTTTTTATACAATTTTATTAAAATACTCACACTTTCCATAAATACGAAGAATAAAGTAATTATGATACTTGAACAATTAGTATATTAATTTATATAAGAAGATACTAAAAATAATTAATAATGCACTGTAAAAATATTTAGTTTGGAGTAAATTTTAAAAAGCAAAAAATATATACAATTTGGGACCCAGCTTGTATAATAAAGACATAATCAATGAATACGAAAATAGACATTAAAGTCAGGAAACGAGAACCATATCGGTGCCACATTATGGGAAGTTTAGAGTTGGTGAATGAAAATAAATAAATAAATAATTGTAGGTGATAAAAATTATAACATTATATTTTAATATACTCATAATTTATTATTATATAATATTGACATATATATTTTTTTAATAAAAATGTTTATTTTTGTTTTTCAAAGTGAATTGTTTATCATATAGAATTGGATTCAGTTGTAGACTATGAATATTTTTTTATTTTTACATTAGTAAATAGATTTTAAAAGCTTTTTTGAGTACTTGTGATCATTTTTATTTTAAGTATCCAATAAGCTTTTTCTTTAAATTAAGTATTGAATAATTTACCTTTCATTAATATTTCATTAAAAATCAACATTTGGTTTCATGAATACCACAGGGAGAAAAAAATCTTGTAAGGGAAGTGGGAAAAATCAAAAGCCAACAACAGTCCAACAAACGAGTTTGAACAGCAAGTTTCACAGTCAAGGGATCTCATTAATTATGAACCAATGCCAAAGATTTATGGGTTTCAGGGGGCTGAAAACTATAGATAGTCATGTACAAACAATACTATTCAACACATCTTCTTCTGAAAATTTATATTAATCAATAGTTACTTGACGTGGATGCTATTGACTCCACCAGATTTTTCAACATCTTGGATGGTTTTAGACTTCAAATCAGAGTACCAGTATGCAGTTGTTTTCAGATGTGGTATGCGATTCAATGTGCGAAAAAGAGATTATAGGATGGTTCACAATTGTGCGACACTTTTACACTAGCAAGTCCTAATACGGACATACATAATAATGAAGTATTATGTTATATATTCATACAAAAATAATAATATGTAATTCGTATTAGGTTTTTGTTATATGATGTTAGATATGTCTAAGTATCTTTAACCTATTTTTGTTATTAATGTGTTGTTATGTTATTATTATTATTAAATATATTGGTCGTAACTTTGTTACTTTGATTTTCTCTTTTAATTATGTTTTTAAGTTTCTATAATTTTTAACATTTGTCACATTTTTTAATTCTTTCCGTTGACTGACTCATACGGATATAATACAAATATAATAGAATGTATCATACTTCTTAATTTATAAATCTCTTGTATTAAAAGTCTTTCTAAATATAATACGACAAACAAAACAGAGAACACATACTATTAAAAGAATGTTGGAGTATATAAATATGGAAAGTACTTATACCTAAGAAAACGAATTATACATTACATACAAATAGAAAAAAATTGAACAAAATATAAGTGAAAAAATAAATTCTCATGCCCATCCTTAAAGGTTTGGTTAAAAATGATGTTATGTTTTCTTGGATGTAACTTATTGATGGAAATCTCTTAGATATTTTCTTCTTCTAAAATTATGTTTGATGAATTAAAAAGTTTAACTAATAACTTTAGCATATATGTAAGTTATGCTTCATTAATTGAGAAATCTAAACAATGATTTAAATGATGTATAAAATGAATGAAGCAAGATAAACACAAATTATATCTTTATTTTTACTTTTTAAAAGAGATTAAATTATTTCAAAAGAATTCTCTACCCTACCATTTAGAATTAAGACTAAATTAATTAAGATAAAATGGAAAACAATAATGAATATTATTTTAAAATTGATTAATCCTTCATTCATAAGTAGTAAAATTCATAAATATTTTTCTTTCGGTCCTATAATTTAAATATTTTCTAATAATTTATATTTATGCTCTCTATCTATCTAATTTCACCTATCGAGAAGAATTTCATATGATGTGTTTTTCCCTTCTTTATCTTTCTATAAACTACAAAATCACACATTAATTAACCTGCCCAACTATTTACATGTCAATGTCCGTGAAAAAAGACAAAAAATCAAATTAGAAATTTGACCTCCTTGTGCTCTCCAACCTCAACCAGTTTCACATAGATTGCTACTCTACACCTCCGTTTTTATTTATTCAGCCATAACCATCCACCAGTTTCCACATTGAGCACCTCTAGCTGTGGGTAAAAAAAAAAAATGAAAAAGAGAGATTGGAAATTTTTCATTGCATGAAAAAGAGATGCGAGATGGGGGGTGTAGTAAAGTGGGATGAACTATGAATGGTGTTAGAAAGAGAGGGGAAAATAGTTATGAAGCAATTTTACATGAAAAATAAAAGAAAGTGAATTAACAAATTGGAAGAAAATAACAAAACTCTAGCTTTTATTGTTCTCACTATTTTGGGCTTTGGGCCCTTTTGTTATAACTTTTTTGAACTGTTGATAAATTGAAACAATTATTCATAAGAAGGCAAGAAATAAAATAAAAACTATAATCAAAAAATTCATAGTATAAAATTAAAGCCTTCATCGTTCCATGATATCTTTAAACAAGGCTACCATTACAACAAACTATAGAATAATTGTAGTTAAATTTTATAAGTTTTATATTCATAGAAATTACAGGTGTGAAGCATCCTCACACATTTAATATATTATTTGCTATTATTTCCATTAGTAAGATTGCATAGTTTAGAGATATGAATATAAGTGGTATCATAAATTATTCAAGTGTAATACTATTATTTATTTTTAAAAAGTGAAAAAAAATCATTTTGGATTTATTTTAGACTTAACATCTCTTTTCCTTAAAAATGACTACTAAAATTAGCATAAATATTAAATTTAATCAATGAATCTAATATTGACATATAAAAGAGACGTCTCGATGAAAATATTTATAATAAAATTATACGCTTATCTAAAGATTCTTTTATATTAATGTTATTTGTTAACTAAAGATACTACTATAATATAAGTGTATAAAAAGGAACTCAGACTCTATTATAAATATTACTTCATATCGCAATATTATATTTTATTTAAAATCATGCAGTGTTGGAAAGTATTGTTGCCACTGTAACTATTTATATTGGTTAAAAAAATTGTTAAATTAAAATAACTCGAATAATATATAATGTTTATTTCAACAAATATATTAAAGATATTTAATTACAAAGCTTTGATAAATAATTTGATAATTGATAAAAAGGAAATAAAATAATAAATTATATTAAAGTAAGATTTAAATTCAAATTTCGTCTTTGGTTGCATCATTTCTAAACACTGCTTTTAATGTACATTTGTTTTTAAAATTGCATTATAGTTGTCATTTTTATTATTTTTCTCTGTTTTTTGTGAGAGTAGAGATAAAGTATTGAAATAGAGCCTTCCATCACATTATTTTCAGTTCACTGCTGCAGTGGTTTCAACTTCAACTCAACTTCAAATTATCAGTGAAGCGAGTTCACTTAATTTCAAATCTCAAATCCGAATCAAAATTTGGAAGTGAGATTCGCGATGGAGCGGCTTCAGCGAATGTTCGCAGGTGCAGGTGGAGCTCTGGGGCACCCTCCCCCAGATTCCCCAACTCTCGATTCCTCCGAGCAGGTCTACATTTCCTCACTCGCGCTCCTCAAGATGCTCAAGCACGGTAGGAAAAGCTATAAAGTTTGCGTTTTTAACCAATCCTGTTTAAGGGGTGCCCGATTTCAAAATTAGGGTTTTCGTGTTTTTGTAATTACAGGGAGGGCCGGAGTTCCCATGGAGGTGATGGGTTTGATGCTGGGAGAGTTCGTGGACGAGTACACTGTTCGTGTGGTTGATGTCTTCGCAATGCCGCAGAGTGGCACTGGTGTTAGCGTTGAAGCCGTTGATCATGTTTTTCAGACTAATATGCTTGATATGCTCAAACAAACTGGACGGTATGTTATTTATTTATTTGTTGTATTTGAGTGAGGTTTGGTTTATAAATTCATTGATGTTGGTTTCTTGTGTCGCAGACCAGAGATGGTTGTCGGCTGGTACCATTCGCATCCTGGATTTGGCTGCTGGCTCTCTGGTGTTGATATCAATACACAACAGGTTCAGCTCCATTTCTTTCTTGTATACGTTCTTTGGTTGATTCATATATTACCTTATATTGTTTTTGCATCTAAATGTCAATTCAAAGGATCTGTGGGATGATGTTAGCATGTTTCGATTTTAATGATTTTTTTCTAGTTTTTCACTTCATGGATTAGACTTGGATGCTGTACTTTTGTGGAGGGTCAAAAGGTTTAAGTGGATCTCGCGTTTGAATAGATTTCACGTTGTTGTTGTTTTTTCTCCTAGTTTCCTGCCTTTTTTACTCGCTTATTCTTGGGAAGAATTCAAGAATGGTATGGAATGTGCAATAGTGAAGAGAACAACATACCATACCATCCAACTTGGCTAAGCCACCTCACTAACCCTCAAATTATGGCTACTATGATATTTACCTATTATCAATCTTATTAAAATTGCTAATGTGGCTTTGATGTTTGCTGGTTTTTGATTAATTAAGTTGATGCCTAGACTCTATGCTTAGATTCTGTTAGAAGATGATGACATATGAACTATTCTCTGGGCCTGCTTGGCAGAAAGAGTACTATAAGATAAGTTTGAATAATTTGAAGAGTAAATTATACGCAATTTAAATAATTAACCAAAATTGCTAGTTAAATATATTTTCAGGGTTGATATTGCTATTACTCTTATTTTTCAAGTGATCTGTAATTCTTAATCAAACATCTTAGATTAGATTTTGATGTTAGTTAAAAATCAATATTTGTTTGTTAGTATGAAGCTTGCTTTGATTTCCCAAATAGTGAATATGGAGCGGCTCATTTTCATATAAAAGGTTTCTTGAGCTATTAGTGGAAGCAAACCATTTTTTTGCTTATTGAAAACAGTGTCATGATATGCACTTTGAAGTGCCAACTGTTATCTACTTCTTAAAATTTAAATTGTAAGTAATTGAAATTTCCAGCCACGCAAGCCATTACAGTTAAATCCTGTATTCGCAGTAACTATTTTTTTTTTCTTATCAGTATGGTGCTGCTGATTAGTGTGAGTAACTTGCTCTTCTATGGTATTTCATACAGAGTTTTGAGGCTTTGAATCAGCGTGCAGTGGCTGTGGTTGTAGATCCAATACAAAGTGTTAAAGGCAAAGTGGTTATTGATGCTTTTCGATTGATCAATCCACAGACTATGATGCTTGGTCAAGAGCCAAGGCAGACAACATCCAATCTGGGACATCTGAATAAACCATCTATTCAAGTGTGTTACCAAAGCCATTTTTTTTTGTGTACACTATTTTTTTTTTCTTTCTTTTGGAAGCACTTGTTCTGCTTTTTGTAACTGTTACTGACCTATGTTTATTGCCACTCTTTAGGCATTGATCCATGGGTTGAACCGGCATTACTACTCCATAGCCATTAACTACCGGAAAAATGAACTTGAAGAGAAGATGTTACTTAATCTCCACAAGAAGAAATGGACTGATGGTTTGACACTTCGACATTTTGATACACATTCCAAAACTAATGAACAGACTATACAGGTAATGTAATGATTCAAAGTGTAAGGTAGATTTGTACTCATTTGATTAGTCATAATAAAATCCCTGCATATATTTTGTTTATCCTATTTTTAAGATATAAAAATCTGCCTAATATTGTGATAGGAAACCAACTGGTTTAAAAATAGATATTGAATTTTATTCTCTGGAACCGATATGCCACAGTACACAAGACACTAATAACAGTTAATCTCAATTAAATTGCATGCAGGAAATGCTGAGCTTAGCTATCAAATATAACAAGGCTGTTCAAGAGGAATATGAGTTGCCTCCAGAAAAGCTTGCAATAGCTAATGTTGGAAGACAAGACGCAAAGAAGCACCTCGAAGAGCACGTCTCAAATTTGATGTCTTCCAACATCATTCAAACTCTCGGAATGATGCTTGATACTGTTGTCTTCTAGAGTTGTTGTTTTGGACCTTCTGGTTTCTCTAGCATGGTAAGGATGCAAATTGAGTTGTTAAAATTCCTGATTCCTAATTCTTCTCAAACTATATTTGAAGACACTAGACAGATATATTCTTTGGACGAGCTGAAAAGGTCAAGAAAGTAAAACTCAGCACATAGTTTGTGTGGTGTCTCCCTGAGTATCACTTACTGGGTATCTTTTAATGTTATTGTTGGATTTATCTTCTATAAAATTTGTCAAAACGAAAATTTCAATTGTGTTTTAAAATACCATAAGAAACAGTTAATAACATTACGTAAACACATTGAAATATCCATTTAGTATGTGTAGTCTATCAATGCAAGATCTACATTAAGCTCCATATATCGACAATTAGATTACATGCAGCGTTATGTTAGCTCTGCTACAATGCTGGTCGTAAAGCTATTGTAGAGAGGTTTTGTAGCCACGCTGTGGTAGTTTCATAAAAGTAGCCACTACGAGATCGATATAGAGTGGAAGTTGAGCCAAGCCAAAAAGTGTCGCTGGCAGGCATGTCACGGCATAGACTGGGAATGCAGCAGATTTCAGTTTGTCCCTTAGGATAAAGAAATGACCAGCACAGAAACAGACCATCATAGAGGTAATGGACATGAACAACGATGTCAAACCCAGGATAAGCTTCCTGGGAAGAGTTCTTCCGAAATCACGCTCTTGATACCGAGATGTGAGTATTGAGAGGAAAATCACCAGTGAGGTGACAGAACAGCAAAGAGCAATGAGAGATGAGATGGCAAAGATTTTGAACTCTGAACGGTATTCAAGAGTTGGGGCGCCGGTGTCATCTTTGAAGTCACCGGGAACAGTGGTGGATGTGGAAAATGCTACTGTGGCTATAAGTGCTGCTACCAAGGAGCAAGATTCAGCGGTTTTTTTCAGCCATTCTCCACCACTCTTGAGAAGCTCCCTGTGAGTCTCGCTGAAGATGTCTCTTGGTGTCTTGTTTTTATTGTTGTACCGTCTAAAGAAATGAATTGGCATCGATTCCTTGACAAACTGTATCATTAGCACCATTGGGAGAGCAAGTAGTTTCAATGACCAAATAATGTAAGTCATTTTACAGGGATAATAATTGGATTCAAATTGAAGCACCTTGATATCAATAATATGACGAAAACTTGTTAGGGTAAGTACTTCAATAAAAATTTTATTTCACGCTTTTATCTAATGAGAATTTAATTAATCTTTGATTGAGATACTTATAGAGTAAGTTAAAAGAGAATCTTACATAGATGATAGATTTATAAAATTTATAGCAATAAGTTTAAATAATTCTCTACTATAATATTGAATAAGCTCTTCTAATTACGTAAACGACACCTTTGATAATTAAATATTTTAGTGGATGTGATTTGTAGTATTAAAATTTAACTCGACTTCCTCTCTCATCTCCTAATTTATTTCACCATTATCTGCATTATTTCCATTTATGTTCTGACATAAAAATGTGTCCCCTTTGAGTTTACAAATTAAAAACAAGTTAATGTATTTGATGTACTTTGACAAGTTGAAATGCCTAATGATGTGTAAACTTACCAGGTACCACTTGATTTCCCCATGCATTTGCAGCGCTTCGCCAGGAATGAGCCAAGGTTTATTATACTCTCCAAGCTTGGCTGCCAAGTGCAATGCACTGTTTCCCTCGCTATCCACTTTCCCGAATATACTCTGCTTCAGATTTTTCTTCTTCAGCAACAAGTCATATAAGTAGATTTGCCTGTTCTCTACTGCCAATAGCACTATATTTTTCTTATTCGAATCCATATCATGAACGGCTACAGGAAACGAGTCCATGATTTTCTCTACCATTTCTGTCACACCGTTCTTTGCAGCTATTAATATCGGTGTCTCACACGTCATCTTCTTTTCTTTGATGTTAACCTTCTCCTCCCCTGCACATAAAAAGTTAACCAAATAATGATAATAATAATATAATAACCAACACTAATCTAAATATCATGATTAAACATCCTTTTTCTTTTTATATTTCTATGTAAAGTATGCAGAACCAAACACGGTAATAATGTTATACCATTGTTTTGTTGCTTGGGTTCTCCGTTGGTGTCGAGATGTTGCTGCTCTTCTGTGATATCAGCCAAAGTAACATTACCCCCCTCATCAAAACTATAAGGCTCTCTGCGTTTATCTTTTTTCTCCAATTTTTTCACGGGTATGCTGCCCTCGTCATCATACTCATACAAGCGAGCTCCATTCAGAAGTTCATCCATTATTTGAGCTGACCACACGTGCTTTTCCTTCTTCCGACGTATCTTATTGATGTTCGATGACCCTTTTGTAGTTTCATTACCACAAACATTGTCGCGTTATTAATACAAAAAAGGTGCTACATTCATGAACTGCAAAATTAAATGCTTTTTTTATATATATCTTTTTAGGTAGAAAAAATGACATTCCTACCAGTGATTATTTTATACTTATAACATATTGAATATATTTTCATAAAATATTGAAAGATTAATAAGATAATTTGTAAGAGTTAATCCATTAAATAAGGACTCATTTATAATTGTTATCGATTTTTGGAGTGCAAAAAAGTAAATGGTCATAGGTGCATGATATATTTGCATTTGGTCACCTTATATACTTGACCAGCAGTGTCTGATTGAAGTCTGGGTATGAAAAATCCAATTTATTCAAAACATATAAAAGGCAATATGGAAACTAAGAATCTCACTCGAGTATATAAATGAATTTTTTGGTACAGAAGTATTAATGTAGATTTTTATTAATCTTATCTTCGACTAAAAAAATAATCGTGATAGTAAAAAGTCTTTTTCCCCAAAAGTCACCCAGATTAAAGTTTTATCTAGTTAAAGCTCAAACATGCAAAATTAAGTGCGAACTTATAAGAGGTATGATGAGCATATATAATTGATATGCAAAATATATACGCGAGTCTAAAGCTAAATATGTTGATGGAGACATACCTGTTCCGAAGATAACCGACATTATAACAAACACAAACTTCAACAAATCTACACAGCTTTGGTAATTGGCAGGATGTGCCCAACTCCTGCTTTCAGATCCTAAACAATTGATACTGAGGTTAATGAAATCTCTGCTAACTCATATCTCAATTTATGTTTCTTCAATTTGCTTTTGAAATAAAGTTTTTCATTTGGTCCCAATATGGTGCATGGAAAGCACAAGTATAAGAATTTTAGTAACAATTTAGTCCTCACCTGGAGATTTTGTTTTCGCCCCATTATTTGTAGCAATCTTTTTCGATGCTTCGAGGTCTCTTTCTGTTCCAATTTGATCATGCAGCAACTTTTTATGTAGAAATTCTCTCAAGGGCCAGCTAACTGATACATAAAATACGAATCAAATCACTATTATTAGGAACTTGAGGTTATTAATCATGTTCATAAGTTGAAGTTTTTAGTAATAATTTTCTCTAATATGTTGCAAATAATAGTGAGAGTACTGTGGGTTTATATATTCTATTTTGTCTATAATTATTCAGACAAAAATACTTTTAAAAACAGGATTGAGTTATACGTTATCTAAAAAGAGAGAGAATATAATTTTTTACATACCAACTAAGGCGAATTTTTTTGCCACCCTCAAAAACTCCATACATGCCTCGTAATTTTTGGGATAATTGTCTTTTTCTTTGTCGATTGTTGGACGTTGCTGCTGAATACTGGGTGCTACTTTGAGCTCCTTCACCATTATAGCTTCCAAATAGAATAACACATATACATTATGATTCTTATATATGAAGTGAAATTTGATATTAATATCTTACCATTATAAACAAGTTTTTCAAAGCGTCCCAAGCGGCCACCACTCTTGAAAACAGAAGGCTTATTTGCGAGGACATGAAGAGGAGTTAACCCACTCTCGTTCACAAAGTTCACAAGATCTCCGTATAAATGAATTATTTGGAATGCCAAATCTGTCAAATAAATTACTCATCAGAAAGTTCAATTTTTTAGATTGAAAGAAAGTTTAGAAGGTCTTAATTACCAAAATAATCTCCGCCAATGGCAGAATGAAGAATTGTGTCACCATCAGTTCTTCTACAGTTGCTGTAGTAGTTCTTAGGCTCTGGGTGGGTGTCGTTGGAGAGATAGTGAAGGAAAAGGAAAGCTTCTTTTCTGCCATGGAGAGCAGCCAGATAGAGAGGGGTCTCGCCGTCAACGTTGCGCATACTCAGCAACGAAGCCTCAGCGGAAGCAATGTACTCGCACATTTCCACGCTCCCCATGGAAGCCGCGAAGTGCAAGGCCGTGTTTTTTCTCTCGTTCTGAATTCTCAGTGCCTCTTTCGGCTTACCCTCTTCCTCCTTGGAGCAGATAAGCTCCACCAGCTCTCGCACGAAGTCGCATTGGCCGTCGGTGACGGCGACGTGCAATGCAGTGTCACCGGTCCTGGTTATTCTGGCCGTGTGAGCCTTCTTGTCCTCCTCGTACGTTCTCACCACTTCCCTCCACTCACCTCTCATGCACAGTTTGAACAAACGCTTGTTTGTTTTTTCTGTGTCCTCGCTCGCTCTACCATCTTCCCTTTCTCCCATCATCACGTTATTTTCCCTACCACTTCTTCTGTTCATCTTTATATGTGTGTGAGGAATGTAGGGGGCTGCTATTTTTTCTTTTTCTCTTTTTTGGCTTTCATATCAAGTTATTCCAACAGAAAGTGATGGCACCATAAATATTTTGATTCGTTGAATTCACCACTGCGCACTTTCCCCTTCATTCTTGTCCGCGACAAAAATGACAATTATAATAATCTTTAGAAGCACTGTTACTGGTTGTTCATTTTTTCTGACTCAAAAAAATGTTAAAGTAGGATTGATTTTGTTTTGGAATTTTGATTGAATTTAATTTGGAAGCAATGATTGAGAACGACAATGTTTGTTTCACATCCACTTTTTACATGAATGGATGGTTGTGATGAGTATCGGTGCTGTGTTTCCTCTGGAAGCAAAGTCATGAATTTACCTTGTGGAACGTGTTACACGAACACTAGCTTTTCTCTTTCTTTACCCCTCATACATATACTACGTGGATTTGGAGGACTGTTCTTAGTTGTGTGGGTGGTATTTGTGGCTTTTAGGGGAGCAAAAGGACGCAAGAGGGGGGTAATTCCAAAAATAAAATGAAAAACTTCCACTTATTAATATCAACTCTGAAGTCAAATTCTAATATTCTTAAGCTTTAAATCTGTTTTTTTTCTCACATATATAATTTTAGTCTGTATAAAAATTTAATTACATTATTTAATTTTTATCCACTATGTTTTTCAATTTCTAATTACTTATTCACATGAAATATCCATAGTAATGTTTAACTATAAACTTTAACATTGCTATCAGGAAAATTAGTTTGACATTTTTCTAACAACTAAATGAAATATTATATATGTTGAACTAAAATTATTTAACTTTAGAAATTTGAAGGATCAAATATGCTATTAATTTTCATACCGATAAAAATTGCATACTAATAATACGATAGAGGAAAGTAAATATATTTAAGTTTATACTAATATTTTATAAGTTCTAACAAGTAGAAAAAATGTGTAACACTTATATTTTTTAATATAAAATAATAGTAAAAATATGCAACTATTCTTACAGGTTTAACATTTAGAAAAAATAAATAAATTTATGTCTAGCTAACTTACAAACTAGTCTGTAAAGTCAAAATTAACAAAGTTAAAGTTGAAAGAATAAACGGTAAAAATTGGAATAGTTACTGTAAAATATAAAATAAGAAAAAAGTTAGAGAGAGTGCAAAATAGTGGAAAAGTGACATAAAACCAAACCTAGATGAGTGAAGAATGCATTTATCTCTTTCAAATATGTATCATAAGAGTGAGATATTATATATATATATAAGTGGTAAAGTGAGCTAGCCTTTAAACTTGTAGCATAAGAGAGACCTGTATATGTAATGTTAAACAGGAGTGTTAAGATCAAGGAGGAACTCGTGGAGTAAGAACGACAAGGCACATATAATATTATATAGAAGTGATGATCACATAAGAGTGAGACATGTAGATATTATTGTATAAGAATGTCAAAATCAATAAACCCGAGACAAGTGAGTGGAGTTGAGTTTTAATTATTTAACTCCACATAACTTTTTCATAAATTTTATATATCGGTTCGCGTTCTTATAGGTTGTTGGGTTAAATAAATTGACACATTTATATATATTTTATTTTTTTAATTTTGTTTAATATATTTATTGTAACAAAATTAAATTAAATTCATATTTACACTAATACTCAATTAAATGTTATTGACATTATAAATATATAAAATAGAAATCAACGTGTTAAGTTATATAATTACAGAAATAAATAAAACATTATTCAATAATATTTTAAACTAAAAATAAATAAGGTATCAACCTATATAATTAAACATAGTAAATAATCATTATAAAGATTCGGTCCAGTAAAATTTATGTTTAAAAGTTTTCTAGTAGATTATTCAGTCGAAGAAGTGTTTAGTAGTTCATTACCGTCTACCTGACCAAAGCTTCATATAAGCCTGTTGGTATTTCTAGCTCTTAATAGATTTGACCCGTGCCTTTCTTGAAAACTTAGGTAGGCAGTCTGTGAAACTATATAATCAAGATCTTGTAATGAATAATTTTTGTAATTTAAAGTTGAGAATTTATTAGTAAAATAAATTTGTATTTTAATCTCATTTTTTTTTCTTGTTGAACTAATTTGTGTGGTTTCATTATATAAAAAGATGGATTATTGTAAATGAAGTCCGTTTGGTTACATTAAGTTGGAAAGATGGATTGGAAAAGATTTGCAGGATGCAATCCTGCTCAGGTGAAGGGATGAAATTAGAAATTACGAAATATTTATTGTAAGTGAGTTAGAAATTACAAAACATCCTTTTCCACAAAAGTTAATTAATAATTTCACAAATATATCAATTAAAAAAATTAAAAAAAATCTATAATACCTATAAAATCATTTCCAAACTTTCATAAACATTTCTTTAAATCCCTTTAAATCTTACCATCTATCCATTAATTCAAACAACCTTATCATCTATACACAATCCACTCAAATTACTTCAAATCCATTCCCTCAAATCCATTCTCCAATCCAAATAAAGCCTTAGTAAATTTTCGTGGATGTAGTCTGGTTTCAGTCAAACCACATAAATTTTTGTTTTACCTTCTATTGGTTCTTGTGAGTTTTTTTGTTATTTTGTGGTGTTTAGGGTGTTAGACTGTCTAAGAAAATTGTGGTTATTTCCTTACAAACTGGTGTGGTGAACATGGAGCGAAAGAAATTCAGTCATCATGATTCTAAAAAGTATGAGGTTAAGAAATTTACTTGCTTGAATTATTTCGGGTTATAATGGTTGAAGTTGCATGTTCGTTTAGTTCAAGAGGACATTCTTAAAGCTTTGGAAGGTGAATCCGAGTTTGACAAAACCATGACTGAGAATGACAGGACTTTGTTATTGAAGAAGATTCATAATAGGATTATTCTAAGTTTTGGTGTGTTAAGACAAATTTTGAAAGAAAAATATCACAAGAGGATTACAGAGAAATTTGAAAGCTTATATATAACAAAATCCTGATGAACTGTCTATATTTAAAGAAGTTTTGTACTCATAAGATAAGTAATTATAAAAAAATCAATAAATAATTGAAGAATTTAATAAATTAATTTTTAATCTTTGAAAACAAATAATATTTAAATTGATGTTGAAGATCAAACATTATGGTTATATTATCTGTTGAAAAGTCATAATCATTTCAAATAAGTCATAATCATTTCAAATAAATCTAATTATGTAAAAAGAAACTCTTTAAATAAATAAATCTAATTATGTATGTAAAGAAAAATTCTTTTTCTTGAAAAAATCAGATTACCTTAAATTCGAAAGAGTTGAATAAAAAGTTTAATATTAAAATATCTATTAACTTGGTAACAAAAGAAGAGATATAGAAGATAAGTTAAAGGTTGAAGTACAAAATTTATAGAATTTTTAGTAAAAGTACATGTTGGGTTATTAAAACTAGTATCAATATCAATAAAATCTAATGAACATTTTTATATATTATCAAGAGAGACAAAATATAATTTATTCCTTTTTAAATCATTTAAATTTTATATAGATTTTTAATATATTTTGATTCGCTATTGACAATAATTATGTTGCATTTATTCTGGAAGTAATTGTTTTTGCTGTTTAAAATTTAACCTATTAAATAAAAATCACATATCAACATTATTCTATTAAGAAATTTGTGATGTTAGTAAATTACTATTTTAAAACATGTGAATGAATTAAATATTTTGAAAAATTAAGACGTTTAATATATAAAATATGTGAATGAATTAAATAATTTGAAGAATTAAGACATTTAACATATAAAATATGAATATTAAAATGTATGGATGAATTAAATAATTTGAATGAAATTATTTCATCGAAGGGTAACTATATGTTAGTTAAATATTTTATTTTTACTTAATTGTATAAGATATATTGAAAAAAATATTCTTAATAGTCTTAGCGGAGAGTGGACACAAATTTTACACGATTTATAGATAGGATAAATATAATATTTTTTTTGTTTTCCTAAGACTAATGGTACCAATTTTTTTTTTTTTTTACCTTAGTTTTTGCTATTTTATTTTAGCTCCTCTTAAATATTATTTGTGTTCTTGTCTCTAGTGGAGGTTATTTGCTAGCTTAAATTATTATGAAGCATTTGCATATGTTTTTGACTTAATTATTCATATCAAATGTATAATGCTGAGAGAAAATCTCCTACCTAAATCAAGGTTCAGAATCTGAATGGACCCGCCAAGTTCGATCGATCAAGACGGCGACATTTTCGTAGACGCGGTTCATCACTTCCCCGCCGAGGCCTCGCCGGAGCCTTCCGATTCGGCTTCCAAGTTTTCGGATCCTCCACCCGAACCTCAGTCATACTATCCGGCTACAACAATCCGGCGCCGGCCAGTTCGTCGCGGTTTTGCGAGTACTCAATCGTCAGATTCAAGCTTCGAGAGCGATTTGATCAATGGCGATTCGAAATGGAGTTTCCGACACCGCACGAGGCATAGAAATATCAAGAAAGACGTGAATTCAGAGAAACCCGTTTCGGATGAACCGCAACAAGTTAATGCCTCGACAGAAGAGAACAACGAGGGCTCCACCGTCACTTCGGCTGCGAACGATAATGCAGCTGTCGACTCCGTTGACTCGGCGCCGCGACTCGGTGACTCGTCTTCGAGTTTCCTCGAGCTCCTCGCTGGGTTGGCGATTAACTTATTAGGGTTTCAGATGAAGTTAATGTTCATGTTCATAACTTACCCCTTGTTTTTCACGTTTTATTCATGCATGTTTTTCATGGATCCTTTGGGGACAACGAAGAGGGGCAAGGTTTTCGTTATGGGAATTTTGAACAGAGGGTGGTGTTTTTTGTTTGGGTGCATTAGGCCTTATGTTAATAGATGGTTCAAGGAGAACGAATCGGTTTGGAGCGTGGCTTTGCGGTGGGGGTGGGGGTTCTTGTGCTCAATCTACGTTTGTTGCGTCTTGTTTGGTCTTCTGGTTTCGTCGTTTGTGTTTAGTGGGTTTTTTATGACGCACTTGGTGGAGAAGCCGATTCAGATGAGGGAGGTTTTGAACTTTGATTATAGCAAGTATAGTCCTGTCGCGTATGTGCCGATAATGTCGTGTGCTGGTGCTATTGGTGGTATAGGTTCCGAGGATAAGGTTGATGATCGGAAGTGGGTGGGTGAACGGTTTATACCTTCTAAGCACAAGGTGCAAGTCACTGTTGAGTTAAGAGTGCCAGAGTCAGGATACAACAGAAACCTTGGGATCTTTCAGGTGCTTATCTATCCCCTTCAATAGAAACAAAAAACTTCTTTTACTTGTTCAAAATCTTCTTCGAATTTAAATTCAGAGGGCGAACTGATTCATGGTGGTACAACTCCCCTCAGTGGAATTTGAGATTTCAAACCATGGTGGGTAAGCTAGCTTGGTGTTAGTTCTATTGGGCCTAGAGATTAAAGTCTTTTATATTTAGATTAAGGTTTGGTTTAGATAAAATTATTTATAAGGCCTTACAGGAAAGGAAAAATAAGAAAGTAAAATAGATTGAATTTTTTTTCGTTAGTTAAAATGAACTTATTTATACACTCCAGTATTTATTTTGGTCTTTGAAGTGATTTTCCCGATTAATGTTGTCATTTATCCTTATGGATTTTTGTTTATTAACTAGAAGGAAAGATGTTGATTCTTTGTTTATTAACTTGGAGAGAAGATGTTGATTCTGTATTGAAACATTATACACTACAATGATAGAATAGAGACCTCTCTCTGGAAATATGCTAATTGGGTAATTGTGGTCATTAGTGTTGACTTTTGAAGCAACCCGGTGGTAAGATTTGTTAGACTCCAAAATATAATTTCGTAGGACTTTGTATAATAGTTCAAACTTTTGGGTTATGTAGTTTCTGTTCCATTTGTGGTTACTATCAGTGTGGCGTAGGTGTTCTGATTCAATTGTTATATATATTAGGCAAAAAATGGAATTAGTTGTACGTGTTCCGTGACCGTTGATTATAGTTTCGTCAAGCATCTTAGTGCATGCTATCAAACTGTCATTGCTCTGTAATTTGTATCATACTTATGTCAGACAAGTAGAATTGTTGATGATGATATGTGATTACAGATGTTGCGGTTTATAGTCAGTTTTTTGTAGTTTGTTTTTTAGTTTCTTCATTAATTTCCATTGTTTTATAGATCAGGGTAGATTTCTTACTGCCTAATGGTAAAGCTATTGCAAGCTCAAGTCAACCTTGCATGTTAAGATTCAGAAGTCAGCCTATCCGCCTAATCTCGACTCTCCTCAACATTGCTCCTCTTGTTATTGGCTATACATCCGAAACTCAGACTCTGAATGTGAAGATGAGAGGTTTCGAAGAAGGAGATCTACCCACTTCGTGCTTGAAAGTGACCCTTGAGCAACGAGCAGAATATCAACAAGGTGCAGGGATTCCTGAAATATATGATGCATCTCTAATTGTTGAATCCGAACTTCCCTTGTTCAAGAGGATTATTTGGGTTTGGAAGATGAGCATATTTATATGGATCGCGATGATGGTATTCTTCACAGAGTTACTTTTTGCTCTTGTGTGTTGTACGCCTCTTATTATTCCGAAAACAAGGCAAAGAGTGGCTTCTGCTCGCCGTTATTAACCATGACGAGTGAGGTTTTTGTCTGACAAGTTAACCTAGCATGTATTAATTTGTGTTAGCGTCCTAGCATCTAATTGTTCTTTTTTCGGTTGAATTTCCTTCGCAAAAGCTTAAGAGCACGTCATGTATAATATGTAATTTATGTCAACACATCAGAAGGGTAATTTTTTTAGCTAACCCGATGCTGCTGTGCTAATGAAGAAAATATGTGTAGACTAGGCTTTGTGACAAACTGATTAATAAAAGAAATTTGTTGGAGTATTCCTGTATCGATTCAATACACTGATTGCATTGGTTCTCATGGGGACTGAATGAATTTATGTGCCATGTTCAAATAAATGTTCAATTATGGGGAGTTCTGTATAACCATTGGAAATTCAAAAACTACTTCTTACATTATAATACTATATATATAAGTGCAGTATAATAATATATAGGTGAACGTAAATATTGGTTGAGTTTTTTTATAAAAAAAAATGAGTTAGATTTAAATTTTATTTCTTTATTAAATTTTAAATATGAATATCATATAAAATAATTTAAAGAAGTGGCTAAATAAAAAGGGTCGATTAAGAGAAATATATGAACAGCACATTCTAAAGTGAAGGTTTATAGCGATTGTCAGTTGTAGACTAGTATAATACTTTTGGATATATGTCTGTTTTTAATTTAGCCAGGATAATAATTTAGCTTTAAAGAGAAAATTTTCATTTATTTTCCCCTGCTTTTTTTTTTTTTTTTTTTTTTTTTCTTTTGTAGTAACATAGAAAAGGCGTATGTTTAAAATTTAAGCATCACGGGTTCTAACGAAAATCGAACATGCACACCTACAGAAACAGTGCATTATCTCGTGTATTAGTGCATAGCATTATTCATGTGATTCTGATAATATTTGACTCTTGACGAGGCAAAAATTGTAGATAAACATTTTATCATTAAAATTCTTCTTTCATCATCAACTCCTGGTCAAGAATGTTTATCCATCTTTCCATTAATATGAAGCACAATCAACTTATTTCCTATTGAATTGGTGTCAATTAACGACGTCATCTCCTTTTTCTTTGGTCGATCAATGATGAACCCTGTTTTAGCGATTTCTGACCTAATAAACTTCTTTCACCATTCTCACCATTGATAATTTTGTATTGATGCAATGATACCGCCTTTGAAGAAAGAGTCAATGAGGTAATCATATGTCATAAAGCTCCCATTTGGCACTTTCTTTAAAATTGTTAATTTTTGGAGGTGGGTTGGATTTTTCCTGACGATGGTGAAATAATGAAATTTTACCAAAATTAATATATATATATATATATATATATATATATATATATATATATATATATATATATATATATAATCATAAAAGTCATAAATATATTACATTTTTTAACATTAAATTTGATATTATAAATTCCATGAGTGTTAAATTGTTTAATAACAGCTTGTTTCTTCAAGAATAGTCAACTACACCTATAGATATGAATAAAATATAAACACATAGAAATATTGAAATCACCCGAGTGCATGCTTATTTTTTTGTTTATTGAATTAATGTACGTAGTGCTTTTTAAAGTATTTTTTTATGGCGTTACGGTATTTTATTTATTTCGAACATAGTGCAACATAGAAAAGATAGTTAGAGCATATTATACCTTGTTAAGTAAATGGTTTTTTTCAAGTGTTAGTTTTTATTCTATTTTATGTTACATTACACATCTCCAAGCATAATATGTGTTTGTTATAAATGTTACACCATTACATTCCTGATTTAATTTGACGTCTAAAGATCATTTTTCATTTTTTTAAAAATAAAAATTTCAATGTAAATTTATAATAAATTCATTTTAACTGTTTAAAATTAATTTTATCAAAAGCAATGGAAATACCATGAAAAGAAATTGAGCCGTGTGGTTTCAGATACATAAGGCGGCTTATTCATATACTTGCTTGTAACCTTTTCAAGCGTATTTTTATATTATATTTTTGCAATACTTAATTGTATCCTTTTCTCTTCGTTTATAATATTGTCCTTATCTCTCACTAATCTTATGTCACGATTTATTGTCTTCTTACTTCTCAACTTATCGTAAAACGTTGCAAGTTTTATCCAAAATATGAGAATTGATGCATGCATGGGCAAGGAGAATCTGTTTTTGATATCCTCTAGGTATATTACAGGATTATTTGGCACTAAACCAGTGACTCTTCCTCACACGTTAACCTAATCCATGGCGAACTTTAACATAAGGAAAAAAGAAGGGAACATTCTTGAATTTGGTGTTGAATCACTCGGCTTGACCACCTTTGAGGAAAGAGGCACTCTTGGTGATTTCACGCACTGGCTTGTTTGTGTATCTTATGAAATTATAGGCCCATGCACCCGCCACAGCTCCAAGAGTTGGTGACACCAAATATATCCATATTCCTCTGTACTCGGTGTGCACAATTGCAGGCCCTAAGCTTCTTGCTGGGTTCATCGATGCCCCTGTGATTGGCCTGTCAAATTTAATCGTTAACCAATGTCACTACTCAAAAAAACATGCCATTAAATGGTATAATCAATTAGGCTTGAAGATAAGTTAACATACCCGGCAAACATCACATTTAGCAGTACCGTAGACCCAACTGCAAGCCCTGCCAACTCACCAATCTGCACCAATTTGAATCAACAAAAGCTATGAAATGTGGGTTGAAGAACATTCAAATATATATTTTGATGGGTTGCATGATGTAAACTTCTTTCACGTATTCAAACAAATATCTCTTTCAAACAAAAATAGGATAGATTACCGCTCTGTTATCAGTGGCAACTCCAGAAATGACAAACATGAGATAAAATGTGATTATGAATTCGATCACAAAAGATTGCAAGTCAGAACCAGCGGGGAGTGTTCCTGCGAAATGGTCCTTCTTGCCATTGAATATAAGTCTGAGAGTTCCACTAGCTAGTGTGGATCCAACCACCTGAGCTATCACATAAGCTGGTACCTACGAATATAAAATGGAAGAAAATTCAATAATTAGAGACAAACTCTGACCATTATGTGTGAAGCATAAATGCCGAAGAAACTGTTGAGAAACAGTTCTGGCGAAAGTCGTCTCAATAAATAAGGCAAAGCATTGAACGTTCGTTGTTTGTTTAACTAGTTTGTTGGATATATGTACAAGTCTTTCTTCTACTTTTGTTCACTAGCCCTCTTAGAAAATGAAATCCTTTAATGAATCTTAACGTGTTATTTCTTTCCGATTTCTTAGATTTTGGTCATGATATTTTTTTCTAGGAAATTAATTTGAGTGACAGTTATTTTAGATGATGATGATATATTAGCTCAGGCAAAATAAACAAAGTGAAAAGAGGGTGAAAGGCTCACCTGCTTCAGTGGAAACCTTTTGGTGGAAGCATGAGCAATAGTGACAGCAGGGTTGAAATGAGCACCAGAGATGTGACCAACAGAGTAAACCAAAACCATAACAGTGAGTCCCCAGACAATGGAAATCCCAGGTTGTGTTATCACTCTGTCCTTGTCAAGGTTCACAACCACCGAAGCACACCCTGCAAATATCAAAAAGTACGTCCCCACCACCTCTGCTACCAACTGTATCAAACAAACACAACCAAACCAGAATAAATTTCCAGCTCAACATATTTATTCCAAAACTTTGGAATCACAATAAGCTTCAGGGTTTCTAACGTCAGCTCAGTTAAAGAAAAAGAAAAAAAAAAAAAGTGAAACGCCATCAGTGTTTAAGAAATCTGCCACTAAATTTGTCATGATGCAAATCAGTAGTAGTAACAAAAAGAAACAACTTTCGTCATTAAATCGAGTAACTGATACTAATGAAATCCATATGGGTACTTTGTGGTAACAAGAGCACTTGAATGGGAAAGAAAGCATTAAGAAAGGTAAACACCTTCTGCAGAAGAGGTACACAGTCTTGGTTGGCTGAATCACACTTTTTTGGGGTATCACCGTTCACATTTAAAACCACCTGATGGTTTCCATTGCTTACTGGATTATCAGCCACCACCGACATGGTCTTTGGATAAAGCTAAGAGGCAGAATGAAAAGGGTGTCTTGCTTGGTTAAGGATTGATAAACTAGCTTTGTCTCATAGACCACAAAGTGATGGAGAAGAGAAGCAGCAACTCCAATTTATGGGCACCAAAGAGGCTGAGATTCAAAAGACTGGACTTGTACAATTTTTTCCACGAGAGATTTGACCAAAACAACCGCTTTTAATGTATTTCTTCTGTACATACATCTTTTAAAATTCTGATTTCTCATGAATATATTGTTCTACCTTATTGTATATCGTAATTTTTTTGATAAAAAAAATGATCGTACTTAGGACAAGTTAATGAAAAGTATGATAGCAATAGGGTGTGAGTTGGGTCTGAACAAAGCATTGAAAGCTTTTCCAACTACCCACCGGAAATGCAGACTGTGACATCAATGGGCAATGGCCATTTCCCTTAATTTTGGATCATATTTAGCCTTTTTTTTATTTGGGTCTATATATGTTCCTGTTTTGTCGACCGTTTAAATTAGAACGGATCAAGCAACCAAAATTTAAACCAAATCCAACTAAACTAGCCTTTGAATATTTTTTATTCGCGGTTAAAAGTGGATAAGATCACATGAATTATAAGAGCTCTAATTTTAGTACAATAAGAACTCTAGTTTTCGTACAATCACGACGCCGTATATTGGAAGTCTAATTTTCTTTCTTTTTTGTTTGTTATGGTTTGTCATACACATGCTATTCTCAAAATGTTCCTCTGGATTTTCTTTAATTTTAATTTACATGTATTACGTTTGCAAAAACTAAAATAAATGATAAATTAGTCTTTTGTAATGATAAAAATGAACTAATATAATATGTAGCATTCTTTTTAAATGGTTAACTTTACAGTAATCAATGTAAACATTATAAGATCACTTACAATTTAATGACGGTATAAAAAAATCTTTATAGTATCCCCAAATTTACTCTTTAAAAATCACAATAAATAATGTTTTTGTATATAATATCTCGTTTTTATTTAATATTAATCCTAAGACAAAACAAAACGTCGTTTTTAAAGCAGTTTATGTTTTAAAATCCGTTGAATCTTTAATTTTTCACTTTTCCATACAGTAAAAACATAAAATTGTTAATTTTAACGTTGAATAAGATTAACGAGAATACGATCATGTATCATTTGGTTATCAAGTAATTTGTATGCGTTGATTAAAAACATTATCATGTTCAACGTGCATCTGTGTTTTTTTTAAGTAAATGAAATTTCTCTTTTCTTGTTTACTTAAATAAAATATTTAACAATTTTTAAACAAAAGAAATTAAAAGGGTAAATTTTGCTTTAAAATTAATAAACTAAATTAGATATTATGACGTATATTAAACGCGTTTGAAAAATATACTTTTCTAAAGATATGCTTATAAAAAAGGGTTGCTTTTAACTTATGAACATGTTTTCATGAAAGGATATAGGAAGAATGCACGTGGTACACTTTTTAGCAATATTGGTTTAAGAAGTTATTGAGGCAAGTTTCCTAATCTTTGGACGTTTAAAAGATATTGTCAAATTCTAAATAGATTTTATAGAATTGAGTAAAATCTAAATTTACTTTCTATAGGTTTTCATGATGATTAAACTATATATATATATATATATATATATATATATATATATATATATATATAATTGCAATTCTATAAAAGTATGCAAAGAATTAATAGATTCATCCCTACTGTTCCCTACATACGACCGTAGTTAATGGGTTAGTTCGTGTAGATACCTTCGTATTAATAACCTTCTCCTATAATAAGTCCATGTATATAAATTGGTTGGTCTATATATAATAATTTCGTATTTTTATTTGTACTTTTTTCACAAATTTAACAGTTTGACTCTATGAAAATTATGGATCAGATTATATTATATTCATATAGCATGATAACTAGAGAATTTGTAAATGACAGGCTCAATTCATTTAATATCTGCACATGAACTTGGATATATGTTAAATATGTGGGCAAAGTATATATCCAACTCTAAAGGCAGTTGTTGATGAAGGAATACGTCAAATGTGATGGCTGAACTTCACTGCAAGGCACGTGCCAATGAAAAAACCCTCCTTTCCGTAACGCATAAAAGATAGATTTGCTGTGTAAAAGATAGAATGTGAATCATGCATTATGGGACAACTTTTAGAAATAAAGTTAAGTGATTGGTAAGAGAAATTTATATCTACGATAATTTATATATATTATTTTTTAAGTATATATAATGTTTAGTCTAAACACATCACTCCAAGATTTAAAGAAATTTGTGTGTTTCAGATTTCAATGGAATGAGGTAAATATAACAAACTTTTACGATAATTTTTATATTTTCTTTCCATTTTCTTCATAACACTACTTATCTTATTTTATATTTTTGTTTCTTTTTTTCTTAATTTTCATTTTTTTTTATAAAAACGATTGTATAAGCAACATTAATATTTAAAATTTTGCAGCAAAATTAAATGTTCAAACCGATAGCTTTTTTCTTAATAGCCTTAATTACCTTTTAGTACCTACCCTTTTATAGATTCAGTGTGAAACCCTCCACTAGTTTGATTTATCATTTTCTGTAATTACATGTGTTTAGAAAATCTTATGCAAAAATAGGATTAGATATGTTTTTAGTATTTACTGGAAAAAAAAACCTTTGAAATTTATAAGTATTTTCATTCTAAATACTTATAAAAGTTGTCAAAATTATATAAAGTTAATTGATCACATTTATTATCAGGGTATAAGATGTGATAATATTTATACAAAAAATGTTTTTGGAATTTAAAAGTAATTATTAATATAAGGTATATATTAATAAATATTATTAGAGCTTTAAATAATTATAAAAGTAAAAAAATAAATTAAAATTGTAGCATCTTTGTTACAAAACACCCAAAGCTCATCACACATATATAGAAAAAAAATAAAAAAAAAAATATATATATATATATATATATATATATATTTATAATTATGTGTCAATAACAAATAAAAAAAAACATAAATAATGTTTTTAAACTAATTAATATATTTATGCTCTTATATATAACACATGATTGTCATAAATAACATTTTCTATTTATGTATACATGTACACGCACAAACAACATCTCATGCATGTGATAGATACAAATTTCAATTTATTCATTTAAATAAACCCAAAATCAAATGTCTAACTATTAATCTACTATTTATATATCCTATTCGGATGTTATTAACATCAACTACTTAGACAATTGACTTTACGTTTAGAAGGAGTGAGTTGAATTATATATTTATTTTATGTCAATTTTGTCTTAAAAAAGTTTAGTGTTAATAATTTTTATTATTTTTTGTGTTTTAATAATTACGTTTTGGTTTTCTATTTTATTTTTATTTTTTTTTTGCTTTTGTACTTTTCATTTTCTGAGTCAGTTAGTGGGATAGTTCAGGCGGATGAGAAATTGGAATTTGTGTGACTGTCATGTGCATAGGGAATTTAATGTTACGGCAGATAGCTTTGCCAAATTTGGTTGTTTTTGTATGGGGATTAAATATTTTCTTTGATTTTGGTGCAGCCTCCTAAGTGGAGGAGGATTGTGTTTACTCTCAAGTAGAGATTATTTGATTTTGGTCTTCATAAAAATAAAATTACTAGAGAAGTCATCTTCCATAGGAAGCTTTCTCATCACTCTCGTTCTTTCTCTACAGATTTTCATTTCGATAATTTTAATCTCTTTTGGGTATTTTTATTGTCTGTTTATAGTTTTATGAATTGTATTATCTATTTACAGTTTGATAACATTATTGGGTGAATAACATTTTCTCTTTGACATGAGCACTGCTACTTAGCTTGTTTTACTGTATTTCCATTTTTCTGCAAGATTTCGGGTCAGAGGTCTCGAATTGAAGCTAGAGGGGGGTTTCAGGAGGATCGCGTCAAAGCATCAAATGAAGAGCCCAAAGGTGATGTTAGGGTAGACGGGTCGTTTGAGGTGGACAAGTCACAGTTGTTGCAGTGGACTTTTGCAGCAGAGAGAAATGTTTTATGACAGTTATATAAAAACCTGATATATTATTAAAAGATACTCAGTAGTTATTAATCACCACATATATAAAATGTATCTATTAAAACATTTACATATACACACCAATAGTCGAAGCGTAGCTTATTATATGATTGGACTCTTCTTCTTCCTTTTCTTTAATTTTATTGTGAAAATTTCAGCCACAACCATGTGAAAAAACTGTTCCAAGATTGAATCTCTTAATAATATAAAAAGCACAATAGTAGTGCATTTCCAAGATCAATGTTCTCCAATTTTCAACTCAATCAGAAACACAGGCCCAAGTGTTTAAAGCAAAAGATGCTAGTTGAACGCGCATGCAAAATTTTTCCAACCTCCCACTGTGTGATCCTCCATTTCAACGCCAGGCTCAATTAGATCTCCACAGAGCATTTATTCTTACATTGACTTTCCTTCACTACCTTCATTCTGGACAGTTCAGATATTCTGCATGTATAATTACCAGAGTCATTCAACTACCTTCATTATCTTACTAGATAATGCATGTTTAGATTAGTTTAGTTGAAACAAATGATTTTTTTTTTCAAAAGAAAAAAAAGGTTACCAAACATTACATGTATTTATGCAGTTGAAAAAAAGTGATATTAAAAGAAGTTGTGCTCTTTAGTTGTTACGTTCATTGGGTCCAGTTAATTGGTCTCATAAATAGTTGACTGAGTGTGAGCCAGGAATGATGGAGAGAAGACTAAGTAAAAGAAGTGAGGTATTAGGTATGAGATTTTTAGATACTGTTTAATACTTGATTGACGGCCAAAGACCCTTGGGAATGTTAGGACTCATTCCTTTTGTGAAAATTCCCTCCCTTCTGCTTTATGCTTCTATTTTGTTTTTGGAAAATCCATGAAGGCATGGATATTTTGAAGGACTCCTTAATAGAGGATTAAACTCCTTAAATATGTCAACAATTTCATTTCATGATCGTATATATGATTTCTTTTTATTAAATATGTAAAACTTACTTTAGTATCTAATTTCCCGTGAAATTACTTTTGAAGTCTTTTACAAATCCGAAAATTTTATTTGGAGATCAAAGAATTACTGCACTTTTACCTATAAAGAATATTACAAGAACAAATATTTAATTATATAACTAAATTGGATGTGTAATATACTCATCCACTAGAGTGTAGCCTTTTGATTAAATCATATAGCTATTGTGTGTATGTGTTTTCTTCTTTTGAGTGATTAAATCATATAGCTATTGTGTGTGTGTGTTTTCTTCTTTTGAGTGAAGTAATTATTAGTTAGTTATTGCCTTGGATTCGTGTTTGGGTGTAAAGTACATGCATTAGTCATTGGAAAATGATCTTTTGATTTTTCAATAATGATACGTTTAATGTCAAACCATAAAGACTTTGGATGCTTTGAATTTTCAACAAGAAAATGGCTTAATTAAGGCATTCACGCAGTGAATTAATCATAATGGCGGAATCAAATTTGTAACCATGTTATTAGAAAACTTAAATTTAAGGATGTAGAGATAAAAAAGGTTATTTATACTTTATTTATATATTAGATAATACTTATAACTTATAAAAATGAATTTCAGAAACTAAATTTGTAAGCAATACTATTTTATAATAATTATTTTCTCCTTCAACTTCCCATATATTATTGTATTCCTTGTGTAATAGTTTTTTTTTTATTAAAATGGAATTAATTATTTTAAATCAATTATTACCACACTTTCTCAAACAAATTTTGAAACTGATTTTAATCCATTATACATATAATTTATGAGGGAAATCATTTAGTTTTGAAGTTTTTAAAACCAGCCCTAAGTAATTGTTGGATGAAAATTGTATTATTTACTATTTGAAGTTTGAATCTTATCCAAGGTAGAAATTACGAGCTCTGTCTCCTAATAATTTTTTATAGGAAAAAAAAAGTCCCAAATAAGTTCTTTTTTTTAACGTAATATTAATAACTTTCTTTTTGTATTTTTACCCTTATGACTATTAACGATACTTAGCATAAACTAAAAATTAATTAATAAGGATCAGGTTAATTTTGTAATGTACTACTCTCTTTCATTCACTTCTTACTCTTTCCATTTTAAAATTCAAATTGATTTGTGTTTACACTTTTTATTTACAATTTATTTCCAAATTAACTATTCTTCACTTCAATAAAAAAATTTAAAACATGATAATTTTAATAAAATTAATTTAAAAATAATATATTTATTGTTATTCATTGTAATAACATGAATGAAAAACTATTCGATACAGCTAAACTTCTTTTTGTCAGTGACAAAAATTTGATACTTCCTTTCCTAGTTTTAATCTTTTAAAAAATCCAATGGTGTTGTAAATTTTCAAATGAAGTGTTTATTTTAACATTAATTTATCTCAAGATTAATTACCTTATATATCTGAATAATATTAATATATTTATTAAGGGAGTTAAATTACTTTAAAAAGCAATATATTCATTATTATTTTTTTAACAACGTGTGAACATTGTTTGATTCTTTCCACACTAATTTCTAAATATGCTCCCTAAGTCTTTGTTCGTTTGTGTAAACAGTGAAGATGGAAATAAAATAAGAAGTTTTGCGGAAGTGAAACAGAAGAAAAATCATTTGAAAAAATTAATGAAACTAACTGTATTATTTTCTCACATATTTCTATTTATCATTTTATCTCTTTTTGACTAAATACTTTCAATTCTCACTTATTTATTATGCATTTTGATTATTTTATTTAATATTAATGAAAATTCAATCGACCTGAGACTACACACAATTCTTCTTGTCGTATAGTAGTTCACGACTTTGTTTAACATTTTATTTTTTTATGTTTATAAAATTTATATCTTTAACACATAACTGATTTTAAAAAAACTATTGGTATATTATAAATTAAGACACATCATTTACATACTCAGACGTGTACTCTTTTTGTTATCTCAATTAAATATTTTTTTCAACATTATATTTTCTCTAGATCCCATTTCACACACTATTACTTTGACATTTTGGACTATTTTCGGAATCAAGTTTAAGAATTATTTGGTTGGAGGGGGTGGCAGCAGAAAAAAGGTATCAATAGGGGAGCCATTGGTAGGAACACAAAACATGCCCAAGAAACCATATGTAGAAAAATATGTTATAAAAAGAAATTTAAATTATTACAATGAATATGAAACTGAATCATATTGATAAGTTATTTTGACGAAGCAAAATGAAAAGAAGTTCTCACTCAGCCAGCTAAGAAAAAGGTATTAAAGAAACTACAACTAGAGCTTTATTACAAAAGCTATTCACACGTTAGTTACACAAGTAAAATTCCAACTTATACTCTAATATATTTTTAAACTTTGTCTAATTAGTTATATATCATTTACACTTTTAGATATGTTTATATTTTTACTTGACTAGAAATTGTCGCATTAATTTTGGTTAGAAAAGTTGGAAGTGTCCAGATTGTGGATGTTGAACGCCATAATGTCTTTTTCCTTTTGAAATTCCGTTCACATTTAGTGTTTAACACATAGTGATTGCCTGGGTCATTGATGATGTAATGCTTATTAGCTTGATGTCTCATGTAGTCCACCAGCAAGATTTATACAAATATAAGATTACTAACTTACTCTTTTAAGATACCCCTTTGGTATCTTTTATTATTATATTAAATTTATTAAAAATTACACAATTTTAGTTTTTATGTCATATTTATTAAGTTTTATGTATGGTTTTATAATTTTAATTAATAATTAAGAGGGTAAAGGGTGTATTAAAAAGTGTAATAAGTATTTTTAAAGAAAGATAGCATTTTTTCTTTAAATATAGAGGTGACAATACAAATAAATTTGTGTTATGTTGTATATTAAAGTAACTTTCTTATGAATTGTTTTAATTATATTGTTCTTTGTGTGGGTTCTTTACGGAAAGATAATGGGTACATTTGATGTTAATGAATCATCACCAAACTACAATAAGAATTTGAGATATACATTATTTAAAAAAAAAAAATTGAAGATAATAAATTTATGGTTTTTCTATTTATATATTTATATTGCTTATCTTCATCCATCCAATATGAGACTTGTAATTTACTTTGAATTCTTAGTATCGTGTTATTTAAAGATTACTAAATATCGTCAATAATTTGTAATGACATTAATAAATATCGATGAGTTTAAATCAATGACTTTGTTGAAATCTTTAATAAATATTTTAAAAATTTATGTTTACGTGTAAATTTTTTATTTTAAGATTACCTAGTAATGTTATTATCACGAATTTTTTTGTCAAATTGTATGAAATAGTTACTTGCGTGTAGTTTGGTAAAACTTGAGGATGAAAATTGATGGAGTATTATAAAGTAGTTTAACTTTAAATTTTAAAGGATAGCATGAAGGCCAAAGCACGTAGTATAAATGCTATAAAATGTAGTTGTGAGTGGGAATTTTTTGCATTAATAATAATAAATAACAATGACACTAACTAAAGTACTATTGTTGTTTTGTTTTGACTGATGAAACAATTAGGAGACACAAAAACAGAGCGTTCAAAATTAATTGTACACGCCCTTGACTCACTTAAGTGTCGTTTTATTGGATATGGTAGGTTAGTTAGTTAGGGTTGTTTCGTTACATAATCATTATGTCCGAAGTTCATCACAAAATTTTGTTTCAGTAATCAATCTGGATTGAACAATTTTGCTCCCGGAATAAATATTTCTTCATTCAGATTATGATTTACTTTCAGAAAAATAATTACGGTGTTACAGTTTTTTTAATAAGCTTCTCAATTTTTACATGAAATAAATATTCAATAATATTTAAATTTATGTGTGGATCATGCTTTGGTGTGAAAGAGTGTTTTTCAGTGAACTTTCAACTTTAAGTGGTTTGTTTATTAAAAAATATATTGACACTCTTAATCACTTTCATATATTTTAATGCGTATTTAACTTCCCAACGTGAGACTAGTTCCTTAATACTTTTCATCTTGTGCAACTTAGCTTAACTCAATTACAATTTCTCTTCAATAAACTTGTACTTTTAGGTTTGGTTCAAGGGCTACCAGTTTAGCTTTTAATTATTGTATGAACTTATGCTTTTATCATTGAGATTTTTTAAAAATGAATGGACCAATTTTTTTTTTATTTCCTAAACGCTTATTTTCTTTCTACTATATTTTTATGTTGTTTAGATTTTGGATCTTGTTTTAGATATAGATTCCAATATCATATTAGATATTTTACGTTGGTATAATGTAAAAGGTGTGAGAGAGTAGTTAGGTGAACTTTTGAATGTGAGTGACCTATTTGTCAAAAAAATACTACTATACCTTGACTTATAGTCTTCTCTCACTTATTTTTAATTTTATCTGTTTTAATCAATGTTGGACTTGTTTCCTTACGCTGAATATATTTAATTTTTTATTCGACATTGTTTCTAGATGATATAGAGATATAACATGCACACTAGTAAATTTTCAAGTACTCATTTTATGAGTTAAATAAGAATTCACCTTTTATTCAATTATGCAGCATCTCGAAATTCACATTAGTTTTTTTTTTTTTTTCAGCTAACTTCTTCACTAGTAGCACAATTAATAGAATATAAGCTGAGCTCCAAAATTATATGAGAGTGGTGAGTAATTTACATAGTCCATGCCCCCATGAAAGCTAGAAGAAGCAATTCCTTAGAGCAAAATTAAACAGATTATTTACTGATCTCGAGTATTATTAGTTGCTTCTCCATTCATACAGTAAAGTCGTTTTTTCTTTTACAATTTTCAGATTTTCATAATTTCCAAAACCAGATAACAACATTATCCAACATGTATGGTAATGTGCAACTTTTGTATGTATTTCTGCTTTTATTAATTTATATCGGTTTCCATTGGGTTAAAGAACAGAAAAATTGTCAAATAGATATAAAACTCACTGGTCACCAGTATGCAGTTATTATGTTGTGAGTTGCTTTGCCATGTTCAATTCCAACTGTAACATACATGCAGTTAGTTATTGGGCCTTGACCCAGCGCCTTTGGTAAATTCGTCCTGCACTTCCATATTTTTCTCCTCCACCATGAAAATACTAAATGTATTTTTTTTTAATTTTCAACATATTATCCAATCTAAAAGTTAAATTTATGATTATTTATATTTTAAATGATATAATTTAAAATATATTATACTATTAATTAAACAATTCAAATGATTATATAATTCTGAATATAAATATTGTATTTTAGATTGTTATATTTTAAATGATATAATTTGTAAAATATAATTTTTATATTTTCGATTGTATAATTTAAAATATAAATTTTTTATATTTTTTCATATGAAATAATATTCGATCTCCACTAAAGGGTGTGGAGGTGATTTTCAACATAAAAATTAAAAAAAATGAAAGGAATGTAATTGAAAAGATCATTACAAGAAAAAGCTATCTAGAGACCAATTTTTAGCTATTAAATAAAGTAATTATTAATTACAATCAAAATAGTTACGAAAAAATTAGATTTTGGTTGCTAAAAAACTACAAAATAAAAATAATGATTGAATTTAGTGATCAATTAAGTCAGGATAATTGGTATCTAACATTAGATATCAAGGTAATGACTATACCATTAGATTATAAATTGGTATCTAATTAATTTGATGACTATTTTAGTCATAATTAGTAATCATTTCATTTAATAGCTAAAAATTAGTTTCTAAATAATTTTTTTCTTATAATAAAAGATGATATATAAGAAAATAAAAAAAATATACTTATTTTTTTTATTAAAATTAAAATGGTATTTTCACTTTTACACAAAGTAAACGATGAAACCTTAAAAGAATAATTTGCTCTTCTGATAAACTTTGAGTCATGTACTAAGAATCATAATTAAAGTAATTTATTTTTAAGTTTATCCTAGGAAACATTTATATATATATATGAAAAATATCATTATTAACTTATTAGATCCTCGTCTTTGACAATGTGGGAGAAGTAGCAAGATCCTAGTAAAAATAGAGCATGCATTAGGATCATGACCTCATAACTAATAATATAGAGTTGAATTGAAATAAAAGGAACCAAAAAATTAAAAATTAAAAATTGAATCAAATGAACTTGAATTGAAATCATCGACGATTTCTATATTTTTTCATCAAGAAACAAAACGTATTTGAATGATATTTTTATAACTATTTTTAAAATAAATTTTTACAATTTAAAAAAATAACTATATGGAAAAAGTTTTTATTTGTATATAAAATCATTTTAACTAATGCAAATAATTATGTTGTTATGTAAAGTTTATTCAAACATATATATATATATATATATTAACTACAATATAAATGTCACTAATTATGATTTATACATTGCAAATTGAACTTCAAGACAAACTTCAACCCGTTACTTAGTTTATAAAGAGATTCATGTTTATTTTGTAAATTTAAGATGTAATAGTTCATGAATTAGGGTTTTCTTAGCTAAAGAACATAATGAATGATAGAGGACTTATGGTTGAATTTATGATGTAATGGTTTATCAATGCAGAATGAATGATAAGAAAATCGAAAAGAAAATGTATTGGAGTAACTTATACTTTTAATATATATCATATTATTGCAATGTGATTGATATGGATGTTTGAAAGTCCAAGTTATACTACTATAATATAAATAAATATATTAATAAGTTTATAGATGAGTTTGGTTCTTATTTTTTATTTATATTTTAATAATATAAACTTAAAACGAATACTTATAGTACAAATTTGTAGCAATTAAAAAGTTCTAAATAAAGCTGATAAAGTTAAATAAGCTGGTAAAATTAATTATTTATTATTTTCTTGTTTGGGTATTAAGCTGTGAAATTTGGTTGCATAAGTTACACACACGAATACATCTAAAACTATAAAATTCATTAAAATATAAAAATGTTAACAAATATTTAAAATAATTATATATCTACCAACTTTTCATATACTGATTAAATATTTAAATAAGCCAAACACATGGTATTAGAAAGACTTATCAGACACCTAAACCAAGATAGAATAAAGCATTTTGAGATTATTGAATTTTTTTTATTTTCTAGAATGTAAGATGTATCTTAAAATAACAATGAAAATGTACTAAGACACTGGTGGAAAATTCTTTAAAACTAAGTTCATTCAAATTTGAAATAAAGATTTCACTTGATTATTAGAGACATTCACATCTTATTTTCTTTTAATAATCTGTATAACTTTAAATTGTCAAAAACATTAGGAATCTGATATCAAGTATAATAAATTTGTTTGTATAATACTTCAATTCACACCAGTGTCAATCAAGTATAATAAATTACTTGATGTGATACTTAAACTAAGAGGTAATTATGAAGTTGTCATGGACATCAATGCTCTTAAAAGTAAGTGACAATGTCTTTTATTCATAAAAATGCCTATCCAAAATGACAAAGCTCTTATTTCTTTTATTTCTTTTATCATCAATTTGTTTTACTCTATCTTTAGATTAATTTTAATAATTTAAAAAACATCAATATTTAAAACAACTTTATTCTGCACATGAAGTTCATAGTAAAAGTGATGCAAAGCTAGGCAAAGAGTAGTAACTAAAGGCAATAAAGAGTAGATTTTGCAATAAGATTTGTTTGTCTCTGAAAACGGAGAAGCAATGTTAGAGAGAAGGGACAGCTTCTGTAATGTATAATGTATTACACAATTGCTCTTCTAATACACTTCCAATGTCATGCGTATTGCAATTTTCGATTGGACGGATTCTGTAATCTGTTACACAATTACACTTTCGATGTCTCGTACGCAATTTTCGATAGCACAGATTCTGTAATCTGTTACACAATTACACTTTGGATGGCCCGTGAGTATTGCAATTTACGATTGCACAATTACACTTCCAATGTCTTATGCATATTAGAATTTACGATGTCTTGTAAGGATTCCGGATTGTCAGCAGTCAATAAAGTGACTTCAGAATTCTGTTTAAATCAGATCATGGTTTATTACCATATATGAGATCTGAAGACCGACATTTCTATCCACATGTTTGTTTTTTTTTTTCTGGGAGAATCTTATTTTTGAATTGTCTGAGACTGATATCACAGTAAACTGCAGATACTAACATTCTGCTACAGACATCCCCATAATTCCCGCATTTCTATCTCTTCTTCTCTCTGAGTCAATTTACTTTTAAGTATGTTTTACTCACTAAAACAAATTTGATGCAGCCAGCAGTAAGTTTCTTTTCCAAGATTTGTTACCGGCCTTTTATAGAAAAAGGGTTACATGTTATCAGAGAAAGCAAAAGAGTTTAATATAAAACAGTCATCTTTTTATATATTTGTATCTTTGACAACCAAGGACAATACTATCCATGCTCCGATTAAACCACAAAAACAGAAGTTATTTTAAACAACAAAATTACATATAATAAAAACAGGAGTCCAAGAGAAAAAGATCCTCAAGGAACATTGCAGGCCACAGGATAAAAAAAAATCAATATTCAGCAAACTAAAATGGCATATTCAGAACACTAAACTTTTTTTCACTTTTCATCTAATTTTTGCTTCAGCCGATACAAAAACTGTCCAGATTGCAAATCACACTCAGTTCAACTTAGCAAAGCAAAAACTAAAACACTAGTTCAAATTAGCAAGACAAAAACTAAAACACCAGTTCAACTTAGCAAAACAAAACTAAAACACTCGTTAGACTTAGCAAAGCAAAAACTAAAACACTCTGTTCAATTAACTCAGCAAAGCAAAAACTAAAACACTCTGTTCAATTAACTCAGCAAAGCAAAAACTAAAACACTCCTTCAATTAACTCAGCAAAGCAAAAACTAAAACACTCCTTCAATTAACTCAGCAAAGCAAAAACTAAAACACTCCTTCAATTAACTCAGCAACGCAAAAACGAAAACACTCGTACAATTAACTAAGCAAAACAAAAAACTAAAACACTCTGTTCAATTAACTCAGCAAAGCAAAAACTAAAACACTAGTTCACCTAACTCAGCAAAGCAAAAACTAAAACACTTGTTCAACTCAGCAAAGCAAAAACAAGACACACACTCAGTTCAACTTAGCAGCAAAGCAACAAAAGCTGGAACACTCCTTCAACATAGCAGCAAAGGAAGAAACTAGAACAAACTAGAACGAGAAGCTTTCAATCCAATAAAAAATTAACCCCAGAAATAAAAAATAGGATTGAATATCCAAACAAGAATGATTCGATCCTAGTATACTAAGAAAGAACTAAGTCGACAATATAGTAGCACGAAGCTGAATATTGTATCAGCACATTACAGGGCAGACACAAATAGCTATCTAATTTTTTGTTTTTTTCTGACACAGTTCCAAACAACAAAAACATAACCTTATTCTTACCAATATAAGATAAGAAACAACCAAAACTACCAGAAAAACCTTAATCCAGATTGAATCTGAGAACCAAGAACCACCAGAGGAGAAGAAGGATCATTCAGAGCGATTGGCGAACCTCTCAACGTTGTTATCGCTCAAATTGATTCCAACCATGGCTTCACCCAAGCCGCAACTGACCTCAGCCAAAACCTCGGGGTCGCTGTAATGAGTGACTGCCTGAACAATGGCTCTAGCGCGTTTGGCGGGGTCACCGCTCTTGAATACGCCGGACCCAACGAAGACGCCATCGCAGCCAAGCTGCATCATGAGCGCAGCGTCGGCGGGGGTGGCCACGCCACCTGCGGCGAAGTGGACGACGGGGAGGCGGCCGAGTTGCTTGGTCTGCATGACGAGGTCGTAGGGCGCGGCGATGTTCTTGGCGAAGGTGAAAACCTCGTCGTCGTCCATGTTGCGGAGAACCCTAATGTCGCTCATGACAGAGCGGACGTGACGCACGGCCTCGATGATGTTGCCGGTGCCAGCCTCGCCCTTGGTGCGGATCATGGCGGCGCCCTCGCGGATGCGGCGGAGGGCCTCGCCGAGGTTGCGGCAGCCGCAGACAAAGGGGATGCGGAAGTTGTGCTTGTTGATGTGGTTGGCGTCATCCGCCAGAGTGAGAACCTCGCTCTCGTCCACGTAGTCGATGCCTATGGCCTCCAGGATCTGGGCCTCAACGAAGTGCCCGATGCGGGCCTTTGCCATCACGGGGATAGTGACGGCCCGCTTGATTTCCTTAATCAGCTGTGGGTCGCTCATGCGGGCCACGCCACCCTGGGCCCGGATGTCAGCGGGTACACGCTCGAGGGCCATGACCGCGCAGGCCCCGGCCTCTTCGGCGATGCGGGCCTGGTCGGCGTTAACGACGTCCATGATAACGCCGCCTCGGAGCATCTGGGCCAGGCCCACTTTGACGGAGAAGGGGGACTTCTTGGTCTCCGTGATGGCACCGTTGCCATAGACGGTAACGACACCAGATCCTTCTCCTTCCATTGAGTGAGGTATAAGAGTGAGAATGAAGAGAAAGAGAAGAGAAATTGAAGAGAAAGGATTGTTCTTGTGCGGTGGGAGAAGAGAGAATGCGAATGAGATGTTTATGTAGTCCTCACATCTCTCCTTTTGTGGCCTTCCCCTGCCTTCAACCCTCCCAATCAAAACCAGCCACGCATTCATCCACTATCTCATCATTTCATATTTATCTTCCCCCTCCCTTTCATTTCCTATATTTACATTTCTTTCTTTTTTTCATTAACCACTTCTCTTTAATTTTATTCTTTATTATTTTCCTTTCACACCATATTTTCTATTTATTATATATTTATAACTCTTTTCTTTTTTCTTTTTTTGAGGTCACCTTTTTATGAAGTCAGACATATAGACAGATTTTTATTAACCTGCTATTTTAAAATATTGGTTTATGCGATTAAAAATTATTATAAATATAAATAATACTGAAAACTAAGTTTAATGTAATTAAATTTGTCATTATATTTTCACAGTGATAAGGATGGTAATAATAAGTTTTTTCTACAATAAGATTAAGATTTTTTTATGAGCAATATTCATTATATTAAATACGAATAAATTGATATTTACTACATTAAATATGACTAAATTAATATTTAGTATTTACTGCTGTTAAATAGAAATAATTTAAACTTATAAAATTGAAAACAAATTATTTAATTAGTCTCTCCTCATTTGGAAGTGGAAAAATGTTATGAACACTACTATATTGCTTAAGCTTCCTCTATTGTTGTTTATTTGAAATTACATATTTTTTGGGTCTCAGTTGTAAATTGAAAGAGAGAGATATTAAATGAAAAGTGAAATTCTTCAAATTTTGTAAGTTTTAAATAAGTTTCAGCCATAAAAAAGTGTTAGAATATCCTGAGTGTTTCTAGTACTTTTATTCTTTTATAATTTTCAACAACTTTTACTAGTGGTAGAAGTTGTATTGGAAATAAAATGTTAGGAAGTATGTTACTAAATTTATCTTAAATTAAATTAAAATTGAAATTATTTTTATTAAATTTTCAAGGAAATGAAAAAAATAAAAAAATTATAAAAAATGCATAGTTTTATAAAAAATGAAAATAATTACTGAAATTATTATTTTGTAATGATGAAAACTCAAATTTATAATTTATTTCGTTTTCACTAGTCCGTATATTAATTTGAGCATTTTTAGTTCAGAAATCCATAATTTATTTCTTTGTGGCTATTATTAGTGTAAAGAGAGATGCATGACATCTCTATATTTTGTTAAACAATAAATAAATTAAAAAAAGAGAGGAAGAAGGTTAAATGAAAAGAATGTAAAGTGGGGGTAGAAAACTATATATTACTGCATATTGTTGATAGATAATAGTGGAAAGTAATAACATCTTTTGCACCTTTTTAATTTAAACAGATAATTTAAAAGAAATAAGAACAAGTTCCTAAAACTACTATTTTACGTAGTGCTAAAATATAAGAAGGAAAATAAAAATTATTTCTAATATGTTTTTATAATATTAATAGTTAAGTTTTAAAAGCATTTGCAAGTTAAGTAATATAATATTATTATAAGGTAATATCATGTGAAACTGGTTTACATTAAAATTATTCATATTTTATATTTTTTTTTAGTGTCTATGTGTTACTTTTTGTTTGACTGGTTTTGTTTTCCATCAATCACAGTGTACGTTGTATATATGTGTTTAGATTCTTGTTACCCTGTTACTTTGAGCAATATGTGTCTTGTTCCTAAAGAAATTTTAGGACTTTCTAAATGCTTCGGGAAACTCGCCTTTTTTTTTAGAAGGGCATTTTTGTACATACCTGTAGATTATAAATCATATTTAATTTTGTTTATGTAAGATTTCTTTTTTTTATCTCCTCCTTTCTGTGAATCAATCACTATCTTCCAGTGCTATATAGATTTTCACCCAGATTAATTTAGCTTATATTTGTATACAAAATTTTATATCATTTATAATTTTTATGACTTTAAGTGGAAGCTAAGAATCTCACTCACAGTCAAATTTATAATTGTGTATTATTAAATTAAATAGGGGATTGGAGATTTTGATAATTTATAGTTATAATCACTGTATGTATGTTAGACACGTTAACAAATGTAATAAACCAACCCAAGTACATGTCGATCTAGAATTTGTATGTTACTGATATTAGATGTGCTACCTCTTTTCTTTTGTAGACCTCCGTTGGTTTTATAAAACCCATTTATTTGAATTAAATAATATCAATTGTGTTTATATTAGATAATATCAATTAAATAATTTAATTATAATAATATATTAAAATTTGAATAATTGGTTATAATGATTCAATTTTAATAAAAATTGACATAACTAATTGTTTTTATACGAATTGATATAGTAATTATCATCTTACAATAACGAAAATCTCATACCAAAATTCTAAATCAAAACAAAAAATCTATATTTAAGGAACACAAAACAATTGTCAGCAAAGGTATTTAAGGTGTGGTATTAATCTTAAGCACATAGTTTGAGTCTAAGAGATACTGGCAGAGGTAACAAGGAATCTATGCTAGAACAGTGGTGCTGTTGGTTGATGGGATTTGATTCAACTGGCACATTGGTTATAAATTTATCCAATGTAGAAGCTACTTTAATTTAAACTAATACATTTGCATCAACTAAATTTACAATTAAAGTAAGAAATTGTATTTATTTATAAACATGTCTCAATTTTTTAAATATTATAGTAGTTTTATAATCACTATAAATAATGAATATAATTCATACTTTGTAGTAAAGGCAACATTGATAATTAAAATTTATATATATATATATATATATATAACAACAACATTGTATCTAGGAGTATAAATAATTTAACTAAATAAAGCTGAAATGTTTTATCAGTAAAAGTTACAAAATGTAAAATTTAACTATTTAAGTTTTATTTATATAAAATTATATTTTTTTAGGTTTCAAAATCTTTAAACATTTACCTAACTATTTTTGCTATTAACCTTTTTGTTGATTTTGGTTGAGGAAGACATTTTTGAGTAAGCATATTTTTATTTTTATTTTTAGTTTCTTTTATGTGTGAGAAGTATGTATACTTAGGATTTAGACTTGTATGTAATGCTTATTAAATAAAGATGGATCTTTATTATAGTCTATGAGTGTAATGGTATGTTTAACTTGTTAATTATAGTCTTTTATGAATATGATTAATCTTTTTATGAAAGTGGTGATTTTAGGAGTTTAAGTTTGGTTAATTATGTTGTAAAGATAAGAAAAACTAGTTAATTTTTTTTTTTCAATATTTTAAGATAGATGATCTTTACGTGATATAACTTGATTATAATTTTTGAGTTATATGAATAAAATATATGTATATATGAGATAGTAAATTGTTGAAAGTAATGAAAATGATGAATTTATATAACTCGTGTGTGAAAAACTTTAAATAACTTGTAATATGACATAATATATTAAAAAAGAAATGAAATTAAACTAAAATACCAATATGTACTACTATATTCATATTCATTTAAGTGGAATTAAATTGGATGAAATATGTTATGTATTTTAGTAGTTAAAATATAAAAATATAATAAAGTGATTAAATTGGTTTAAAATGATTTTATTTAAAAAGAAATACTTTATTGTATGCATGAAAAAAGTTATTGAAAAATTATTGGACTAATTTAGCACAATGTAGCATTTATGCAAATTATTTTTTGTTATGCGACCATTTTAACTCACTTACTTGTAAACTTGATAGGCTTAGTAGTTTAGCGATTATAGACTTGCTCAATGAAATCATTTTAATGAAAATTTAAGAGTTTGATTTATTAGACGATAAAAAAGTGGCTGAACAAATAAGATTGGTTAGTAAATAATGTAGGATAAATAGTTAATTTAATAAAACAATTGACATATTTCGTTTTTATATAATAAAAATAATAATATTATGAAAATGCTTTAGTTTCCTTATTTTTTTAACTCCATTAATTATTCAAAGAACAATCATATGTTTAATTTTTAATAATTTTCATGTCTATCTAAATAAGATAAATATCAATGTTAATACATACCAACTTTGAAAAAGAAAGAGATATTAAGAATTTTAAATTCACAGAATAAAATAATAGAGTAAAAAAGTTTCTCAAAATTAATTGTATATTAATATTATTTTTTAATAAACTCATTTAACCATTGATGAAGTTCAAACTAAACTAAGTAATGTGAAAAGTTATGTATACGCAACTTATTTTTAAACTTGAACTCGGTTTTTTTATTATTTAAATAAATTTTTGAAGCTTGTATTAATTATTTATGAATTATTTGTCTATTTAAATTGGCAAGGACGTTTTGTAGAATTTTTAATTTATATATTAATTATCAAAGTATGTAAAAAAATACCAGTAACTTAAACATACCCCAAGCAGCTGGACTCAACTTATCTATAGTAATGTAAACAATAACATATGGCATGCTTTTATGTTAAAAAATAATGATTCAGATTATGCATAAGTTTTTTATTTCTTCTCAATCTACTTTATGTGATTCTATGTTAATATATATTTCACTAGTTTCGGTTTCAACTAAAAAACTGTGGAAAATAAGAACCCATCTATCATTATGATGTCATCATATTGGCATCTTAAATAGCAGCGACATGTGTGCGTGCAATAAAGTCCTTTTGTTTTATTTTATCAAACAGATCTTTATACAGTAAATATGTAAGGCAACTGACATGCCACAAAGCTTTTATGTAGGATTGACACGTTATGTTATGTCTCTTCTGTTGAAATATATTTAATTATGATTTTTTTTAAAGAAAAGGTATGATATTTTTATAGAAATATATATTTTTAAACAAAAAATTTAATCATATATGGGAATGATTTATTAGCCGAAAAACATATTACTTGACGAAATATTCGAAAATTTAAAAAGCAATAAAGTGATTATTTAATTCCGAGTGGACTTTTTCGTTTTTATTGTGGTAAGAAAGTGTTTTATGTAGTTGTCTAACCCAAAGTGGTAGTATGCATGTGAACCTCTTTCTCACAATAAGCAATTAATAAACTTCATCTAGAACAGTAATATATTCCCGTGACTAATTACTATGCGTGTGTTATTTTTATACTCTTATTTTGTGCAAACTAATCTTTGTTCATAAGTAGTTTCTGATAATAATTCATTCACAAACTAGTCTAAATTTATCTAATGTCTTATATGAAAATTAATGTGATGTATATTTTTTTTAAATATATTAATTTTAATAAAAGTTTTTATGAATAATTATAATAATAGAAAATTGTAATTATATTTCTTCTCTTTTTTTTTTCTGTCAGAATAGCCGTGTTCGAATCGATTTGTGGCCAGCATAAAATTTTTATAATGAACCCTGTTTTCCTTTATTATTTAAAAATTCTGGTGTCATATCCTAGAAAAAGAAAACCAAACAAAATTTTAAGGTGATTGATTTTTCAATTATCATCTTACAAGTGAGACAAGAAGTACAACACATGGATGTTCTGAAAACACGCCTACATATATAGTTGCATTTTTAATAGATAAAAAAAAAAACTGTTAGAGCACATTGTTTACATAACGAGTAAATAATAAATATACCTTTTTATTTTAATATGTTAAAATTATCACATATTTATATTAAATAAAATCTGAATATGTCAATAATTGTTTCTCTTCTCAGAAGAGCCTTAAATGAATTTGTGGCCAGAGCTGGATTATATTAATGAAAGATGTTTAACAAAAGGAATGATAAACATAACGTTAGAATAATTAGTATAAAATAATATTAAATTTTAAAATAAAGAGAGGTTTTAGAGGATGAGATAAAGGCATGAAGGGGAAGCATTGTTCTATGGGCAAAGAAGAGAAGAAGAAATTGTATTTCGAATTGAAGATGTCCACCACTTGTGTGTTTCTGAATTAGAAGTACTACGTCACACAACATAACAACAATAGTCAATTGTTTCATTGTTCTTTTCATCATGTGGTCTGGCGTCTCACTGACTTATAACCAATCAATTAGAGTTCGTGGTCTCTTTCATTCAATCCTCCTTTGCTTTTTACTTTGACTCTCTCTGGACCAGTTAACTTTTTTTTTTTTTAATAAAAAATCTTCCACTAGTGTCATTCTCAGTCTCATGTTTAACAATATTATGGTGGGTTATTTTTTTCTTTCGTGTTTGGAAAGGAAGTAAAGATAGTTTATTTATTTATTTTATTTATTATTAGTTATACTCTGTATGGGGTCCAACTTAGATTCCAGGCCCAAAAACATTAATGTCTAACTTGGGCCCAGATCTTAAAAGCTTCCAAGTAAAACAATTTAGACATATTCATCATATTCTTCCATCATACTTTTTTGAGTTAAATGAGACTTTTTTGGTTTTAAATTCTTAATAATGGTCAATTTTTGTTTTTCATTTTTTTCTATTCCTTGCATAATGTTAGAAATTTATTTTAAATTTAATCAATTCACTTTTATACTACATTTTCTTACATTTTCAACACATAACACGTTTAAAATAATTATACTTATCCCATTTGATCATTTAAAATCTAAAATCACATTCATAACCATAATTACTTCAACTACTTGTTAGATAGATTAAATATCCAATATATATATATATACCAACTTAATAAGTTTTTCATATACTAAAATCAACTATTTCACACCTTATGTTAGTTCCCTTACCTAAAGTTAGTTTATTAGGTAATAAAATGCAATTTCAACACCTAAATTTTCTAACTCAAGGTAGAGAAATCTTTAAATATGAATTTTATATTAAATACTGTAGGACAGTTCATATTAAATATGAAATTTATATTAAATACTGCAGGACAATTTTAAAAAATAATTTTTAGAGAAACATTCTTAAAAATAAATTTTGATTATATTCCTAACTAAAAAATTTCATTAAAGTGAGAATCCAAATATCACCTTTAAGGAAGGAAATGATTTTTCATATGTAATTAGATAAGAATATTTTTGACATACCATAGGTATTTATGAATTTTTCACATAATATCTGAATCACTCTCTAGAATGGGCTTTAGCAATATTGAATCTTTAATAAACCTTTAACAACACATTGAAAACTTTTATCTTCTACATCTTCAAAAATATCAAGGCGAGCTCAAACAATTAAATAATTTGTAACATCAAATAATTATGTACATTAATTAATCATTGATGTCTAATAAAGTTAGCAATCAATATAAGAAAATACTGTGATTTTATACTACATTTACTTAAAAAAAAGATAAGATAATAAAATATTTGATTAGAAATTTAATATATGAAATTTACTCCGTTTACTATTACATCTTTTGAGATACATTTATATCATTCTATTTTATGTTTATTCCATTTTTGATATTTTAGTTTTCTTTTATATAGTAGTTAACATCCACTGATAACTTATATATGTTAATCTTAACTATTAAACGGTACCATTAAAATAATTATATGCATTAATTAACCACTAATGTTAGATAAAGTTCAATATAAGAAATTTCTGTGATTTTATATAATTTAGAAGATAAGAGAAAAGAAGAAAATACTATAATCCAAACAAGTAAACTAAATAATGATTTAATTAACAAAACATTTTAATTAAAATAATGCATTTATAAACACTTAAAACTCAACATCAACATAGACAATGACAAATACTCTTATAAGAATCAATCAACCTCAATGAACATCTATCTTAATAATACTAAATAATTTTTATTTTTTTATTTTTTTACTCATGAATAATATTCCCGGTATATTCTATCAAAAGAACGTTCCCATACAAATATATAATTTAACATTTTCTATTTTTAAATGCATAATAATAATAATAATAATAATAAATCAACTTAATATTTTTTTTAGAAACATAACAAAATTCTTTATTTTCTAATATTAGTTTTACGTTTTAACAAATCCGTAGGAACCAGTGTAACTAAAGTTCGACGTGAGCACCTTATCTTGTTCTCTCTGAACAAAAAACAAAAACGTTCTACTTTCCACTTTTTAACCTTAGATAAAGAAGTATTATCCGCTCATCTAATTACATATATATATATATATATATATATATATATATATATATATATATTTCAAGTGTGTTCCATAACTACATTTTTGTGTGTAAATTACACTTTCATTAATAACAAAACCAATTCTTACACCCTTAGATTCTTTTACCTAAATTTTTATTAATCTGGAATAAAGAACAAAATTAGGGAACCTTCCCAAACTGAAGTTAAGCACTGCAAAGAAACAAAACAACAGTAACAAACCAAAAGGCAACAATTCGAAACAAGAAGACAATAATATAGGTTCGGTTCCGAAGCTGCTCGTTACCGTTGCACCGTACCTAGAGTTTAAAATTGGCCTCAATTCAATACAGACACAATCATAATCGCATCATTCTCTGTATTTCTCTCTCTCTTTCTCTGATATCCAAAGAATCGAAAAATGGTATCAAAGGTGAAGAGAGGACCAGTGAAGTCCATCAAGGACCTTCGCAACAATAACAACCGTCGTTGGCGCCGGAAAACCCCCATAAAAAATGTGGTGGCGGCGTCCTCCGCCGCCTTGGCCTCCATCCGCCGCCGTATCACGAAACTCTTCTCGAAGATCGCGCGCATCAGCACCACTCACAAGAAGAAAGCAACCTCCTACAAGATCCTTAAAAAGACAATGACAGAAGAACATGAAGGACAACTCCATGGCATCCGCCGCACCCTGGTGTTCGACGACGCCACCACTACGCCGCTCCTCCCTCCTTCCCTCTCCATCCGAAAAACTGTGTTCCTCGACCTTGACGAAACGCTCGTACACTCCCACCCGTCGCCGCCGCCGGAGCGCTTCGACTTCGTCGTCCGGCCGGTCATCGACGGCGAGCCCATGGACTTCTATGTCCTCAAGCGCCCCGGCGTCGACGAGTTCCTCGAGGCCCTCGCCTCTAAGTACGAGGTTGTCGTTTTCACGGCAGCACTAAAGGAGTACGCATCCATGGTGTTGGACCGGCTCGACCGGAACCGGTTCATCTCGCACCGGCTCTACCGCGATTCGTGCCGCCACATAGACGGGAAGCTCGTGAAGGACCTCAACGAAACGGGACGCGATCTCAAACGGGTGGTTATAGTGGATGATAACCCGAGTTCATTTTCGAACCAACCCGAGAATGCGATTCTGATTCGGCCCTTTGTGGATGACATCTTCGACCGGGAGCTTTGGAAATTGAGAAGCTTTTTTGATGGGTCTGATTGCTGTGATGACATGAGAGATGCTGTTAGGCGCTATGCCGCTGTGCAGCATCAGTAACATTAGATTTCTTCTTCTTATTATATGCATTTTGTTTGGTTATTTTACTTACTTATTTCCTTCCCATAGTGAGTTGAACTATGAGTAGTTTGTTCAATGCCTGGTGGGAAGGGAGGGAAGATGCTGTGTATTACTAATTCTTTAGTTAAGTTTAATTGATGTGTTAGCTGTTGGTTCTTTCTCTTTCAGTATGCTTCTAATAATGTCTCCAATCAGGTCTTGGAGGGCAGGAAAATGGATGCACACTTCCATTCAGACATGATATTGAGTTGAAGGATTTGCAGTAAATGATGGTTGCATTTTTTGTCTGTCTTCTATAAACATTTTACAGACAAGGACTATTTCCAATTAAAATGTTCCGAGTATTGAAAAACTCTGTTTTGCTTAGAGGAAATAAAGCACGGAGGGAAATTGATTTAAATTTGAATTGAACATATATATAAAGGTGGATAAAACTTTTGAACTATTGCTTTTAGAGTGAATAAAATCCATATTTTTTTTTTCTTCTAATCCAAGTATATACTGTGACGGGAGCTGCTGAAATTTTCACGCAACTTCCTCTTCGTTTTGATTGCAAAGGTTTGAGAGGTTTGAGATTGATTGTATGCACTCGATCAAGATCTTAAAATCTACTCAAAATGGTTTGATCGTCACATATTAGAAGGAATTGTAACCTAGTAGTCTCTATGTGTGAACAATTTTGACTTAAGGAAGATATCTCAAGCACGGTTAATGCAGACCACGATATTTTTGGTTTAACTCTTAATTATCAAGAAGATTTTCTTAAATAAAAAAGCATCTTCCAAAATAATAAGATACCATTTCAACACTCATTCTTGTCGCATAATAATATGCTAGGAAGTGAATACAAAATTTTCAGTTCCCAATGAAACTTCTCTGTAATTTAAGATGACAAAACAATCAAATTAGATAATATTCATCTTTTCTATTAATAAGTAAATTAATTTCCTTCATTCATTAAAAGAAAAATAGGATAAAATCCATCCATTTAATTTTACGGAAGAAGAACATCCTTTCATTAATTCTCAAAATCAAATCAAACGGATTCTCTAATTAATACAAGATAATTTTTTTAGTGTAACCCTCTTTTTAAAAATACCAGTATGAGAGCAAGAAAAATTTTCATGCTACAGCTGAGGCAATATAGTGACTATCTTTCCATTGCTGATAAAGAGCAAGAAAATTTTGCTGCTCACGGAGCACAACAGAATATCTCCAAAATACAAAGAAGGGATAGGAATATATTACAAATGTAGTATCTAAGGTTTTCAAGTGATTTTGGGCTTCGTTGTCTTCCAGATGTCACACAAGTGCAGATTTCAGGCACTGCGTGTGTGGATTAACGTAACACTATTTATCATGAACAAAATGGATTTTGAAGTTCTGATGATTCCTTCTCAAATACACAGGGGAATAAAAAACCTTAATTTTCCTTCAAAGTTTATTTCTTTTGTATATATTCGTGTTAATCTCGGTCAATCTATCTAATATTTAAAGTGCAGATTTCAAGCACCGTTTAACATAAATTTCTTTTTGGCCATGAAACTTTTTTTTTTTAAAGTTACGGTGATTCATTGTCAATTACACAAGGAAATAATATACCCAATTTTAATCTAATGGTCAATTCTGCACATATATTTCTCATGTTAAGAGCCTTCTATCAGCATAAACAGAGTCAGTGCTCTCTCTTTTGTGTCACATCCTTCACAAAAATAAAAATACCCAAGCCTCTTTAGCCTACAATCCTTGGAGGGGCTTCTATTCTACAAGTCTTCCACAGCCCTATAATCAGGAGCTATCCCAATTCTGCCAAATGTTTCATTTCTAATCCCATCATGTCTAGTACGTTCATTCATTAAAGGCAATATCTTTACCTTTACTGCATAACTGAATTAGTTCTTTTGTTGGCTTTTCCCTGTCTAACGCTCAATTTATACGTAGTTGTGTGGTAAGAATTTCCATTTAAGTTTGAGCAGTAACAGTTATTGTTGACATGGTTGTCACTCGAGCGTGCAGAGGGGCAACGGCTGTTCTGATGCTGGTGACTGGTCAGATGAAGAACACTTGGTCCTCCCACGATGCTGGTAGTGAGATTGTAGTATTGGAGCATGCGTGAAGGCAAGGTGTTCTAATGCTAGTGTTTCATGGATCTGTTTTATTCTCAATTTGATGACTGATTTTTGGATTCAATCATGTTTTTGTTCATCATCTTAGCTTCAATTTTTGTTTCAAAATTTATTGCATTTATTTTTTCTTGTTGCTGCCTTGATTGATGTATCTTAGATGCATTGCTGGGCCAAATTTCTGATATACAACCATTGATTCTGCGAGACGGGGTTCTTTATTTCAAATGCTAACTCACTCTATATAGTGCAATTGTGTTTAGGAATGGTAGCTTGACAGGAAAGTAAATTATAAATCCCTTAGATATGCACTAAAACTATAACAATGCCCCTACATTCTGTTTTCGGAAAGCACCTATCCTCAGAACCATACCCTCATAGAGTCATAATAAGTAGTAGTATCTCAGAATCTTAAACATCCATACTATTACGTTCAGTATTAGTTTTATTTTAAAATTAACATATTGAATATGGGCAAGTATAGGATGATCGATTGGTAACATTTGTACCTGCAGCTATCACCATAAGATTTTGGATAAATATCCAAACCTGGATTTAGATTCATGTAGTAAGTAATTCCTCTTCTCCATCATATAGGTATTTTTGAGGGAATCTACTAGGCCTAAGTTCAATTGTCCTCCCTGGTTTCTTCCTTCTTTATCATTGTTAGCCTTACCATAAAATATTTGATCACATCAAACCTTCATTGCCTTTGTTCAAGGTCTTACTGATGTCTAATTGACTCTCTTGGACTGTGTTTTACTAGTTCGTTAAAGGAAAAATTGATGAACATTAGTCTCATCGCAATGAAGCTTTTGAATGTCAGTAACTCGCCAAAAAAAAAAAAAAAAATCAGGTCAGAAGACAAAATTACTCAGCACAAGATCAAAGGTGTTCATCTCCTTCTGTCTCTCTATCATAAACATGGTTCGGATCTGACAATCATAGACCGAATGAACAAAATAACAACAATTACAATTACAATTACAATATCACCACCTCCATCAACTAAAGATTTCATAGAAATTGCACCCCACAAATTGCATTTTCTGGTGGCACCGATCCCAAAGAGAAGAAACCAAAGGAGAACGGATCTCACCGGATCAAGGCGCAAGAGTAAACCTGTTGTGGCAACCTCCACGCCTCAGATTTGCTGAAACACATATCATCGAGGACCTCACTGGTGCACCAGCTGCATTTTGAGTTCCGAGAGCATTGAGACTGCGCCACCAACTCCCCACAGTTGATGGGGTGCTGAGAGTTCCTGGACTCCGACAGGTGCCGACTGGAACCATCCCTGGAAATTCTAGCACCATATCTGGAGAACCCATTAGAGGATTCGCAGAGAGAAACGTCTATGAGAAGAAGAAGAAGAAGGGTTGATACCAAAGTGAACGGTTGGTTAAGAGAGAAAGCCATGGAGGAAAATGAAAATCTCAGGGTTTTGAAGTTGGTAAAGCTCTCAAGCGCATACGCGACAACGAAAAAAGTTAGAACCGAGTAGAAAATGTTCTTTTATATTTGACGCATATTTGAAATGTTTTTTAATTTTCAAAACGAAATTTTCTACCTCTTGGTAAATGTCGTTTTTTCATTGACGGAACCAGTATATGCCGTTGAACACAAGGAACCTTGTTTTTTATTTAATACAATTAAATAATAAAACCACAGTGCTTTCCATGTAGCGACGTCGTATCTGTTTTTTTCTTTCTGATGACAACGAAATAGTTCATATAATAATTAGTTATAAAAACGAGATTAAAGTTGTAGTCTCTCACATGCGTATCATTATGAAACCATCTGCCGGTCTCTTTAGGAATAATCATTCGAGTCAATTAGTTACTAGGATTTTTGTATAATTATTTTATTAATAATAATTAAATATAAATAAACTCTAAATTATTGTTAAGGAGACCTTAAGTTTAGGTTAACTGTATGTATACATAGTAATTCAACTCAGATAGTATATATATCAAGAGAAAAATAATACCTTTTTGAGAAATTACTAAATTAATGTTTCTTTCAACTCATATAAAAACTGTAGTATAAATATAAGTACCTAAAATTGTATTAGAAATCGAGACAAAAACTTAGTTTCGTTTTATAAGAATAAAAATATTGGGATTTAAAATATTTATTAATGTTTGAAATTTTTTATTTACTAATATATAATATATATTATATATTGGCAAGTCAATCAGACGATGTGAAGTCCACCGACTCTCTCACTAACAACATATACACAACAATTATCATTTAAAACAATAAAAAAAAAAAAAAAAA
>Ga0209700_101024_pt1 | contig 56745 bp, 29 predicted proteins | sample SiratroredBW_FD_187528 | JGI IMG/M metagenome (GOLD analysis project Ga0209700, IMG submission 187528) | Root nodule microbial communities of legume samples collected from California, USA - Siratro red BW (SPAdes) (version 2) | ecosystem: Host-associated > Plants > Roots > Nodule | place: USA...
TCTGTTTTTTTCTGAGAAAAATAAAATATATATCATAAGAGTCGTTTTTTAAAACTATTTTAAATATATATATATTACTATAATATTTAAATAAAAATAAAAGAATTTAAGTTTCTTTTTTTTTTTGTTTTTAATTTCTATTTGTGTTGATGTATTGTCATTTGTGTTAACTCATCTTCTACTTTCCAAAAAAAATTCTTAAAAAAATATTTTATAAAATTGTTTTTAAAATCTAAAACTAAAAAAAAAAATCAAATACATCCCTATAATATAAGATTTTTAAACTTATTTAGCTAGTTTTAACTTATTTAGCTAGTCAGTGCAGTTTTAACCTAAAGAAAGGATAAATTATAACTTATATATATATATATATATATATATAGTGAATGTATTTTAACAAATTTTATAAATATTTGTTAATATAGATAATTATTATTTTTTTAAAAAGAGTATATTTTGTATATATATGAATTTCACATCTTCTTCGTCCCCGACCACCCCATATTTTGGGGTTGATTAAGGATATGTTGGTTTGTTGAATTGATTTCTGGCTGCAAACATTGACACGTGAACTTTCTCACTCGATCACATGCTGCGTTATGTGAATCCGGCGGCAATTGTTGGTGCAACAGCAACTTTAAACGCAATCCTTCGACAATAATATCTATCACGTTCCTCAAAACTATAATATGGCAGTGTATGTCTATCAAATCTCTTTACTAATAAATCTCTTTCTTACTAATTATTAGTTATTGAATTTAAACATAATTTTTATCTTCACAAAAACCAGTTTAGAAGATAAAATTTAAATTTAAATATATATTGTAAATTAATCTTATTTTTAATACAACATATACTACAGTTTACATATCCTATATGATCCTTTAAACATCTAAAACCCTAGTTTTGAGCTAAGGCTAAAGGCTCAGATTACATCAGTTAGCCTTCTATAAGAGATGGATACATCCTTCTAAATATTCCTAGTTCTTTGACCCTGTCCTTTTAGATATTGCATAATCTTCTGCATCTTCATGACATGTGATGTGCTAACCCTGCACTTTTCGGTATCACTGATATATGTTTCCCCCTTTTCAAAAGCTTCAAGTGACTATGTGTAAACTCTCTCTTATTTAGAGATAGAATATAGCAAATATATGTGAATAAAAAATTTCTATCTATAAAAATTTGCCCTAATTTAGAGAATTTATATATTTACTTATAAAGACTATAAAACATTAATTCAAACTTATTGTAATAAGAAACTAAATACAATCTTAACGGTAAGACAATAAGGTAATAATATATTTTTTTAGTTTTTTTTAAAATAGCTCATAAGCATATGAATTAGTCAATAACCATATAAAATTATTAGTGAGATTTTAGATTTCATAAATTTAATAACTCAATAATATTTAAGATGTAAATATAATTTCTAGTATACCACTTTTATTTAGTTTATTAATTTACTCAAACCTTAATTTCTTAATACTAAACTTTTAAATTTTATAAAATTTAATTGCAAATGCTGTCAGTTAAGGTTTCGTAACACCAAGCATAAGCAAAATATTTGAGTTATGTATTGATACAGTGGATGCAACATTTACAAAAAGATTGAAAAATAAAGTCATTCAAAAAAAATAGACATGAAAGTAAACCTGAAATAATGAATAATGATTATTAAACAATAAAAGATGATTATTGAATAGATTTCCTCAATAACTATCTATGGTGCAGAAGGCACTAGAGTAACCAACACTGTTTCGCACACACGTCACCATACTAAGAAAACTCCCAATGTTCAAGAGGACATGAAGGTAGGCCCCAACACACGATGGAACACACAGAGTAAAATAAACCTACAACAATTAATCACAATCAAATTATCCAAATACATCAACCATCCGAAGATCCTGCAACCCTAATTTTTGCAAACCCTAACTAAGATAAGGGAAATTGATACAAACAAAAGAAGGTACATTATTATTACAAAGAGGATGAAATAAAACCTAGGAAATCCATGGTTTCCAAATTTATTTGTTAATTTAAGAAAAAAAAACTAATGAATCATAGAAAGGAATAAATTAGAAGGGAACTTATAATTGTAAATCAGAAGTGTGTGGGAAGCAGTGGACTTGGTGGAGTCGCTGGAGCTTGTAGGTGGAGTCGACGTTTGCGCGATAGCAATAGAATGTTACGTAAACTCTGTCGAGAGAATCTAAAGACAAGAAAGTGTTAACTGCTTCTTTTGATCAGAGCTTTTGGGTTGAGAGGCATTCGAAGCCTAAAAATTAAAAGATTGAGACCAACCAAAATGCTGTCAAAGCACAGAGAGATGAAAGGAGTAAAAATTTCCTTAGTGAACTCTGTGTTCTCATTGAAAATCCCACTTCTCTTACTCACTCCAAAATCCTAATTGTGTTAGGTTTAATCTTTAAAATATAATAAAAATTACTTAAAAAGTAATTTCTAATTACATTTTATAACAAGACTTAAAAAAGTGGTTTCTAAATAGATAATTATTTTATGATTATTAACTACTAAAAAAATTTAGTATCTAATTATACTAATAAATTTTTAAATTATAAAATGAGATTTATTTATTTTATTTAAATTAATTATTATTTAATAATTTTTAATGATTTTTTTATTTTTAAATTAATTAATATAATGACTAATTATTTTTGATTTCTAAATAAGTTACTATTTAATGATTTTTTAGTAATGATTATTTTTCGTCTCTAAATTAGTTAATATAATGACTAGTTATTTTAGTCTCTAAATAAGTTGTTATTTAACTATTTTTTTATAGTGTTAATTTATTCTATTAGTTTACTCAAATTAATCTTAATTTTTTAATTATAAAAATCTAAAATTTAATGTAAAATATTAATCTTTAATTCTCTTTGACACAATATTTGTGTGTAATATGAATGATAAGATATTAAATTTTGTTTAATATAAAATCCTTTAATTGTTTAACCTTAACTTTATATATTCTAAAATTTCTCCAATTTATTTATTCAATCCACAATACATTTATATTATAAAATTGTAAGAAAAAAAAATTAGAAGTCTCTCTCAGGCCCTACTTATATTTTTTTATCAATAAAAAAATATTAATTAATTAATAGAAAGCACCCGTCCTCTAACTCTTTACACAAAAAGTCTACCTTGAATACATCTACAACAATTAATAAATGAAATTATACTAGCTTACCCCAATCTTCATGATCTTTGAGCAAGAAACTACGTAAGCTACACCATCATTTATCTATTCCTTATCAGTAGAATCTAAGAATGGAATAGTTTAACCATATCAACACAATTCTTCTATTCTTTGCATTACATTACAGTGAAAATATAAAATCTGCAGGAAGTTGTGGATTTGACCCTATATTAGAGAATCAACATCATACATTACAAAAAGAAATTAAATTATCGCCGAAATTTTATTTACAAATTTTTGAATCCATCGATAATTATCATATTTTTATTTTAATCCTTGGATTTGACCCTAACCAACATCATAGTAATCCTTGGGAGGTGAAACACTTGGACTGTGCTTTTCATTTTAATGACATGTTGTACAAAAATTAGGTTCCTATCCTCCTTCGTACTTCCTTCACTTTTCACCTGTAAATCCATATAGGGACATATCTAGGTTATAAAGTCTGACAGAGATGGTTAGCAGCACAAGTATATCCCAATTAAAGTTGGGGGCATACATATGCATTACAACTCTAAGCTTCTGTTGCTAAATCCAATATTTAGCGTATGCATTACAACTCTAAGCTTCGTTTGCTAAATCCAATATTTAGCGTATGTGATGTTTCTATTATCAAACCACCACGTGCATACATTTTTAAAATAGTAATAATTACTTCCCTGCCTTTACAAATATCTTCTATGTAAGTTCTTTTCAGATAATCTATTTAATGCATTATGTAAGATTAAGCACCAATCAAAGTATGTAAATAAGCATTTATATACTTCCTATTGACTTAGGTTCAAGTCTTGATTCGAATAAGATTTAAAACCTCCTCTACATCAAACTCGAGGTTCCGAAAAATGATATTATTTTTGTAAGTTAAAATGTTTCATATGAAAGCTAACCATATGTAGCTCCATACTTGATTAAACTTTTTGTTGAAATCCATTAATTGGAAGCCTAGAAAATGCTGTTTAGCTGAAAAATGATGTGTCAACACTACTCCTATCCATTTGTCTATCATTTTCCAAATTGAACCGACTGCCTCACATGTGAAGAAAAAATGACTAACTAATTCTTTACGAAATCTACAAATCACACACGATGTATCGGTTTAAAGTAATCCTCTTATAGTAAGGTTGTCCCTCGTAGCGACCTTCTTTATCAAAACTTTCTAAGCACAAAATTGAGTTGTCAGCAATGCTTTTGTTGTCCAGAAATTATTAATATCATCATACGTACCTCTAACCCTATGATAAGTTGATCTAATATTATATACTAGACTTTGACTCCTTTTTACGACCACTCATAATCTATATTTCTTCTGAACCTACTTTCTTGAATCTACAATATAAACTCTTCAACCATTGGTTTTTCCTATTCAAACCATCTTCTTTTCCATATCAATGCCCATTCCTAATGGTTTTCTTGCCACTCACCAACCTTCATTGCCAAGGCTTCCTTTTGAGTAGAATTGACGAACAATCTCAAATATTTAACTTTAAGACTTTGTTCTCCCACCCACTTATCCTCCCAGAACAAAACTTTATTCCCATTGCCTAACTTCCCAGTTATATTATCATTGAACCATCATCTTAACTCCATGTCCCCACTAACACTCCTAAGATCTTTCTACTAACAAATGCACACATGAGTTTCCAACCCATTGAAAAGTAATATTGTCAGCAAAATCATCCTTTAGTATTATGCTCATAAAATGAAAATTTTCTACAAGAAAATGATGTCTTGTTAGACAACTTCAAAAGGTAAAAGTTGTTTTTCTCATATGTCACTTGTTGAGTGAGTAATATATGTTCTCAGTAAATTTTCTTTAATGCTTTTTGGAAGATTTGTATTAAACATATAAAAAAACAATATTAGAAATTCATCTTAACTTTCTTACTATAGATAATTCATTACACCTACTATATAAAACTTGATGCATAAACTTTCTTTAAATTCTCACCACCTAATATCTTAATCCTACATGTTTTAAATTACTAATAAAGTTAGAATATATCTATTTTTTCGATATATTTTTGCACACACACATATATGTTTATATATATATATATATATATATATATATATATATATATATATATATATATATATATATATATATATATATATATATATATATATATATATATGCACACACACAAATGTACATATACAACTCTCTCTCACACACACAAACACATACACATATAAAACACATGTGGATATAAACATCCACTTGAACAAGAGAGTGAGAATTACCACGATATATCCACAAGAGAGATAATTGTCTTGACATCTCCACAAGAAATTTAATTAGCTTTACATCTTTCTTGCTCAAGCTTCAAACCATAACTTGAGTGATATGCATTTCTACTTGAACATTTATGATATCTTTTGAGCGATCATGATGTTGCTTAAGTGAGAGAGATAGAATTATCTTGACATCTATTTTAGTGAAACATCAACTTATAACTTGAATAATATGTACTATTGTTTGAGCGGTCGATCATAGTATGACTTAAACGACATTATACGATGTATACAATGATTACTATAATTATTCACTACTTAAGTGTATGATTATTCACTACTTTAAGTGCTGCTTGAACAATAATCTAACAACAATATATATAATTACATCCCAAAACAAATTATCAATTCTAACCTCTTCTAATATAATTTATAGAATAAAAATAAATATTTTGCATGTGACCAAATTCAAATTTTTAGATGCTAATCCAAACTTTCAATATAACTCTACACATGTTATAACTTGAGATAATTTTATTTTCTTATATAGTCACATTTCTAACACTTGTGAATCAACTCAAATCCAATTATTTTCGCTCGAGAGATAGTATGGCTCACTATAAAGGAACTCTAAAAAGCTACAAACTATCTAAAATAAGATTATAGAACTTTTAAGATTTTAATTATACACAACTAACATCTCCTTTTAGCAAATATTATACTTTTCTTTTATAGTATACTAAGACTAATAGGATATGAACTCGTCAAACTTAAAAAAAAAAATCATTATAGAAAAAAATATAACTTATACAAGTCAAAACTTTCATCAGAACATTAATATATCCGCTCTGAGTAATTTATTTATAAAACATATTACTTGTTAAACTATGATCTTAAAAAGTTTAATGAATGTATATTTATATAAAAATGAAATTCAAATTAAAATGAAAAATAAATTTATTCGTAAGTTTTGAAAAAAAATCATTTTTCATTTACTTAAAATCATATATCTCTAATATAATAAAATTAGTTTTTATCCAAAGAACGACATTAATTGGAACGAAAGTAGGTGGGCACTATGATTAATCGTTGTCCAAAATTCCAGCTTTTCATTGAGTGCACGGTGTTGATGAACAAAACAGACAAGCAGTGAGACAGCAGAAGCATGCAATGCTGTAGCTGGCACTGTGTCGGTGCTCAAAATGCAAGCATATCAAAGGTGGTGGTTGTTGTGCTATATCCGAATGAAATATTCGAACATATATAAATATATATATTATTTTTTTTCTGACAGTTAGACAACGTCGCAAAATGTCAAAAGGCTTTGATTTTTCAATGACTATTTTTTTGGATAATTTTGTTTATGTCGTTATAATGAATCAGTGACGGACAAAAGACATGAATCATAGTGTCGGTGGACGGTGACGATGTGTCTCTGTGAATTGCAAACGATTGCATATGAGGGGGGTATGGAATACCATATCCAATTCTAAATTTTGTCTCTCATGTAACACGTTTAATAGAATATATAAAATAAAAAACAAAATATATAGTAACTAATTAGTAAGTTTAGTTTAGCCATTGAAAGTTTCTCTTGAAATTTTATATATCATTCTTCAGAAAAAATATACAAAACGCAAACTTATATATTTTTGCATGTTTTTTTTAACAAATTTATTGTCTAAAAAAATAAGTTAAGAGCAAAACTGAGAAGGAGACAGCAAGAGACGAAAATTTCTTGAGATCAATGTCAATGATTTGGGCACATACAATTATTAGGTATTGAAAAGTATTTATCTTAATCCAGTTGGAAGGAGGATCAAAGATATACGGAAAGTGTGAATTCTCCATAATCACTTATCATAAAAATTAACCTTTCTTTTTAGGACAAATTTTTGTAATTTTGATTAGTAATAGGTTGTTGCGTTTGATAAAGTCTTTAAAGATGATGAAGATATTGAAAAAAATTATCTTTTCTAAGTTATGATAATTTATGATAATTGATTCCAAATGAATATTCAGAAGATAATCTGATGAAGAGTTTAATCAAATAATGATATTGTTTAATGGAAGAGAACAAATAAAACTTAGTTGTAATATATTTAAACAAACCGTTTAATACATATATTTATTACTATTTAGGTTTGACTATTTTCAATTTTCTTCTGTTAACTTAGTTTAATATATAGAAATGGTTTAAGTATATAAAAAAATACATTGTATGTTATAAAACTATATGTATCAACAATTAATATCAGAAATTCACAACATGAATAATTATTAATTTTAATTATAAATAACTTAATACCTTCAATTTAAAAAAATTAACTTAACAACGTTTCCTATTAATCTATTTTTATATTATAAATTTGAGTATTCATTTTTACATTATATCTACCTTGTTACATAATCTATACACAAATTATGATTTTAGGGTTGGCTCTTTTAAGATTTTACAACTTTTCAAAATTTAAATTATCGTTATGGCATGTCTTTATCTTCAAGTTTATGTTTAAAATAAAATATATTTTATTTTAAGTTCTTAGAAAATTTATTGTGATTAAAATATTATCACTATACAATTATAGTTAGAATTAAATTAAAAAAATATTTTTTATTTAATTCATTAAATAATATATAATGTAATTTTAGTTTATATAATTGAAAATTATTTATCTTACGAATTTTGCAAATTAATAGATGGATAGACATTAGAACTTTGACCCATTGTTGCTTTATGCTTCTGAAATTTTTAAAAAACGATGCCTCGTTGCTAAAAGTTGGTGCACGTAGATCGGTTAGTGTAAAATTGTTCCCGATTTATTTGGATTAAAAAAATATTTTTACTTATACATATTTTATTAATCTTAGTTTTTTTTAAAGAATGTAATCATTTTTAAAGAGATGTAATTAACAAGAAATAATAAATAATTTAACAACTTGTTTACTTAATATATATCATCTTCCCTTTTGCTAAACAACCATTTATGATAAAATAATAATATTATCATGTCAAATTTATGTACATAAATATAAACAAATGAATTAAATTTAGTGGAAAACTAATAGAAATAAAGAAAAAAATAAATTCATATAAAAGATAAAAAAGTAAATACATTTAAACTTTTGTTATGTACGGAGGAACTCCTTGTTTATTGTCAGGTATATTTTTCTTATTTGTATTTTGGTGGCGTTACTTGTGTATTGTACCTTTCTGTCTTTAGTATAATATTATTATTGAGTTGAATAGGCATCTGCCTGTTTTGATGTCAGACTTGTTTCGTTGTATAAAGGTTGGAATACCCTTGAAGTATTTCTTTTAATTCTTATTTTTGGCTGTTAAAAAAAAACATTTAAACTTTTATTTATTATCAATTGTATTTATTTATTTTTTAAAGGAAAACACAAATAATTGAAGTTGTCCTACGTAATTTAAGGTGATACTAATCCATCTATGTATTATCTATTACATAATACTAAAAATACAACTCCTTCTATTTTATAAAGTCTAAATTATTTATATTATCAAATTTATATGTTTTTTTACATAAATGTAAGTAAACATTTTCTACTGTCGTGTTCTAACACTTCATTATTTTTTTTTCTTTTTATTTATTTTTTTCTTCTTATTTATTTTTTTCTTCTTATTTGTTGTTTTTCATAGAATTCTTATTATTCGCATTTTAACTTGATGATAAACAGAAAACGTTTAAATAACTAGTAAGTCAAACCACAACATTACTACAAAAGTTAAGTAAAAGAAAAAGAAAAAATATATTTTCATTTATTGAACAATCAATAATAATAATAATAATAATAAATAGAATTAATAGATCAACCAACAGGAAATTGCTTAGATGTAGAAAAAGTTTGAAATTAAAAGCAATAACTATATCACTATTAATAAGATTGAGACAAATCTAAATAAGAATAAGAAAATCTGACATATTTTAGTGATATTTATTTATATATAAATACAAAATTACACAAAAATCATAGAAATGGAATCAACAAGGTAATTAATCAAAATTTAATTGATTTTGAATATCAAATTATTGTTTTTATTCTTTTAAATTGTTAATTGAATACAACTAAATTTTGTTTCCTATAAATTGTTAAATATGACATAATTTTTACAATATTAAAATATTTAATGATAATTGATTTCACCAATAACTTATGCAACTAGACCAGCCAATATAACTCATGCATGCACCAGTCCAATCTCACCGTCATTGTTTCTTACAAATCAAAATTTGGCAAAGTGTGTAAATGACTAAGACTATTACTTTCTTTTTCTCACTTCCAATCCAATTTTGGCACATCCATTCAAATTTACATTTGCTTTCTCATCTTCCAAATATGGTTATTCTTCACGTCTCTCTCTATTTTCCTTTCAAATTTCAAATTTCACCATTATGTTAATCAGCAGTCACCACTAGCTAACTATATCTGCTCTTAATAGAAATAATTATGGTGACTAAAACAAAATAGAAATCAAACATTTTTTTTATAAAAAAAGATAAAAAAAATAAAATTTAACTTGTAAAATTTTGCTTAGAAAAGAAGGTAATTTTGCTTGTAAAAAAAAAGGAAATTTATGGTGTAAGTATGGGTATTCATTTGAATGTAAGAAAAAAGAAAGTATTTAAAGTAAATTTAACTTAAATGTGTACTGTGAATTTATCTGTGATTTGATGTGGTACCAAATCAATCACATATTAAAAATAATTTCATACATAATAGGAAGATTGGATTTCAGTGTATAAGAGATAGAAAATGAATTTTCAGTTTACTAATTTATAAAAATGATTATATTTTATTTTTATTAGAAATATTAAAATCCAATGTTATTCATCAAATACTTGAAAACTTTTTGATAACAGACAAAGAAAACCGTGGAAAAGTTGAAGAAGAACTTAGTAATAAACCTTCCTTATTCCTTTTCATTAATCAGTTCCACAAGCAAGGGACTTCTTTTTATAAATAATTATTAATTATTTGTATCACTTTTCTATATTTCTTTTTCAGCTTTTCAAATTATTCAGAAATTGAAATGAAAATAAAATTTAATTAACATAAGAAATTGTTTTATAATTTTAATAGTTTTTTTTTAAAATTCATTTTTACGATTATCAGTACATATAAATTAGCTTTATTTTTCTAAAAAGAAATAAAAAAATCACAGAATTGCTAAACTATTTTACATTGTTCTTTTTATTTAATCTGTAAGAGATTTATCAAAACTCTGTCTATAACCCATCACACTGCAATCGGAACTAATGAACTCATCTAAGCCCAGAACTCATTAGGGCCTTAACCTTTATCATTTGAAGTGTACAATATTGTAACATTTGGGGATTCTATTTATAGTTTCATTTTAAAATATTACGGAAGATTAAAGCACACCTTTCTTTATCCCTCCTACGTTGTGAATTTTGATATATTTTGTAAGAATCTAGGTGGATGGTGTAAAAACAAAACTCTCTATTAAAATTTTCACCTCAAATAAACTAATATATAAGTTTCATGACATCTTTAGAACTATCAATGTTTAAAATCAAATCAGTTTCCTTTTAAAAAAGGTAAATCAAATTCATTTTGAATTGCCAATTTATTTTGTTTAAGAAAATGGTTAAACCAGAAACTAAAAAAATCATTATTTTCTCAAGGTTTGATTAAATTTTTGAATTCTATCCTAACCAAAATGTTAATTTAATATACTTATAATGATTTATAATATTATATAGCAATATTTTGAACTTTTAGTAATAATTATAGTATATGTTTTTAGTAATAATTATAGTATATTAACAATTTGAGTGTGGATTGTTTGCTATTAAAAATTTGTAATGTAGTTATTATCATATGTTGTCTTGTTATTGTCAAATGTCATTTTTGTAAATTGATAATTACTGGTTATTACATTCTGTTTTATTAGTTGTCGAATTAAAAAATATTTTTAAATCATATAAAAGTAAATTAAAAATTTCATAACCACCTAATGAAAACAAGCCAATATAAACAAAAAATTCAGTTTGATATTTCTATAACTTACACTAAACTATATTACCCCTATTTAATAGTGTTCCTGCCAACAAATATAGCTTACATTAATTATTATACCATGTAATATAATTATTATACTATGTAATAAATTTTAATTGGAAAATTTAATTTTCAAACCTATTCTTGGATTAAAATTCTATTAAAATAGATTATGTATAAAATTATTATATAAATATAAAATTATTTAATAACTCACTAATATAAAGAAAAGTATACTAAACTGTAAACCATTCAATTACTTTTTTTTATTGTTGTTTATTTTATTTTTATAAATTTGGCACATACAATTAAAATAATATATAATTATAATATTAATTGAAGTTAAAATTTCGTGTAAAACTATTGATACAGTAATATATGTAAGTAAACTTCACTGTCAATGTTATTTTATCCCTTCTCTTAATTACCCAGAAATTATTTTTAGTGATACCGTGTAAAATATTAATTATATCGTTATTAATTTGATACCTTATTTTTTCCTTTTTAAACCTTTCTTTTTTCTATTGCAGTGATCTTACCAAAAAACCCTTTATTTATTTTTTCATTTTCAATTCCATTAATATTTCTGTTTACATACTTACAAAAATGGAAAGTACTCAAATATTAATATATCATTTGTTTAAATCATTAATTACTTACTTAACCACACTAAATTCAATATAATGACATTAATTACAGTTTGAGGAAGGTGAACTACACAGCCCCTCTCATTGAAAGCTGTCACAGACTCATCTCCTAACGTTATTAATTTTCATTCATTTATTCATCTATTCAAACACCCTTCTCAAAACTAGCCGTTGAACTCAGCTTCCTTAGTTATCTCTTCCAATGACAACTTCTCTTGACATACCTTCTTCTCCGCTCCACCTCCACCCAAACCAGGTTTCTCCTCTCTCTCTTAACCTCGGAACTTGCTAACACTGTCGTGTGTTGTTTCTCAACATTTGTTTTGTTGTTGTGGTGATAGGAGGACACGTGCGATATGGGTTCTTCTTCTCCTCTGTTTAGCCCTTCCTCTGATAAACGTTTCTGGAGCACTCTCAGAAGCAGAGTCGACACGCTTCTCGATGCTCGTCAACCCAGAACCTCATCTCCCTCCCCGAAGGTTGGTGTCGCTGCTACCTCGTACAATCGAAGTGTTTATCAATTTTTGATTGGATTCTCTAAGATTTTGAATTGGTGGGATTTTTTTTTCTGTTTTATATGTGTAGAATGTAGAAGAAAAAAACCGGTTGAAGGAAGATTCTATGTTGCTGATGAGAGGGTTTGACTCAGTTGCCCACACTCTGTCGTTGTTGTCAAATAATTTGGACAATGCCCTTCAGGTTTGTTCATTTACTACTGTTAATTTTGGCAAGAGGGTATATTTTGGTTACTATGTTGTTCTTGCGAACGATCTAGGGATTTTATCGATGACCAATACAGAACTTAACCTGTTCATTTTTTAGTGAGTCTCTTTTCCAAATCTCTTTTTATTATATGATTTGAAATTGAGATCTCAATTAGATCCGAATTGAGTTTCACTCAGATTTGGTTGTATGATAGAGATTGCTACACAAGAACTTGTTTGGTGAAATTGTACTTTGATTAGATGTGACAATTGCTTATTTGTGTAGGTTTTAAAAGTTGAATTAAATTAGGATCCCTTGTATTCAAACGTCTAGCTGATTTTTTTGTTCTCTGCAGGGTGCTAGAGAATTGGCAAATCCACCCACTTTAACTGACATATTTCACAGCAAAAATGATAAGGTGGAAAACAAAGAGGATTCCGGAGAGAAACTGAAAGAAGAGTCAAACCAAGGAATGAAAAGGAAACTTGACCAAGTTGATTCCTCTGAAGAAAGTGCTGTTGACTCACAAAAGGAGAATGGGAAAAAAGCTATGGATAGAAACATCAAGAAAGCAAAAAATGTTGGTGCTTCTTTTTAGTATATGAGTTGGTTCGCTGAAGTTACCAGCTAATTGTTTATTTATTTTATTTGCACATTGCAGCTTGCCGTTTCCATGGCAACAAAAGCAGCTTCACTAGCAAGAGAATTGAAGTCTATTAAGTCAGATTTGTGTTTTATGCAAGAAAGGTGTGGTTTGCTTGAAGAGGAGAACAGGAGACTGCGTGATGGATTTGCAAAAGGAGCTAGACCTGAAGAAGATGATCTGGTAAGGAATCAATCAAACACATAATCATGTCATTGCCATGATAAATTAGAAAACAAGAAATGCTAGCACACACTCCTTCAAAACACACTTTATTATTATAGGTTGTTCAAATCTATTGAAAGTCATAGTTTTGAGATTTTCACTTGTTTAATGAACTTCACTTGTGATTTTAACCAATAGAATATATTGCAAGGAATGTGTTAGAGCAAACACTGATTGTAAGAATGTTGTGGTGGCTGTAGGTGAGGCTTCAGCTGGAAGCACTTCTTGCTGAGAAGTCGAGACTGGCTAATGAAAATGCAAATCTGGTCAGAGAAAATCAATGCCTTCATCAGCTTGTGGAGTACCACCAACTTGCCTCTCAAGATCTCTCTGAGTCAGATGAGGATGCTGCTATTCAGGGAATGTACTTAGACTTCTCGTCTCCCCCACCAACAATTCCTGAAGAGACAGGGGATGAAGACGGTGATGATGATGAAAATGGAGAACCACACACACCCAGAAACGATATCCACAAGTTTTCTGCTTCACTTGATGATGGAGAAGAGTAAACCTCTGAATATTAGGAAGCATCATAACACCCCTTATAATGATGCTGCAAAGTATTCCCTATATTTCTGCCAACATTAAATTCTTTTTCTGATCTAAATACAGTGTCCACCTTTTGTTCATAAAGATTTATATTATGCTCGTAATAATGTGGTAATAGCTCTTGAAATAGAACAGTTATGAATCCAGATTATTGCTAAATATAACTACTAAATAGAACAATCCTTTTTCCGGTTTGAGGATTTCCGAGTTTGTCTTTAAGCTCTTACCAAATACTACAAGCTCAACCAAGCTGCATGTTATTAGTTAGGAAAATTTTAGTTATGCTCTTACTGTCATGCCCAATTGGTAGGATACGTGATCATATGAATCTAACAATCATTTACTTTGGGTTAACAATTGTTGAGTAACTTGTACATCTCTTGTGGAAAAGCAAGAGATTATCAAAAACCTTACCATTTATAAAATAATATATTGCACATAGAAAATAAAATATAATATATTGAGCGACAAAGACTCATTATTTCATATCAGAAACCTTTTTATTTATAAAACTTGTCACAAACCATTTTTTTTTGTCTTAAAGTCTGAAACTTATTGATTGAAAATGGTTTTATAAACAAATCTGCTAATTGAGTTTCTAACTTGTAGTAAACCAAAGTCACAAATTTTTTTTTTCTGCATTTCTCTTAAGAAAAATAGCTTGATGTTGAAATTCTTAGATTTTCCATGAAATACATGATTATGTGTAATAGTAATAGTAGCTTGGTTGTCAACAAATCTTGGTGCTTTCTCTTTGTTTTAGATTCAAATTCATTAAAGTTTTCCTCAACCACCATAAGTCCTGATTGACTACTGCTGTTGCTGTAATGAATTCTGCTTCAGGAATGGATTGTGCCACAGGTTCTTGCAAACAGTAACATGAAATACTTCTCATATCATCAATGGAGTCTCTCCAGTCACTATTAGAGAAACCAACCAGCTTAAATTCTTTATTCTTTGTGAATTTAACACTAAAATCACTTGTACTTTTGACAGATCACATCATTTTCTTGACAGCTTTGAGATGCAATTCGCTTGCACAATCCATAAACCTGGACAAAATAAAATATAAGGACGTGTTGCAGTAAGATACATCAAACAACCAATCAAACTTATGAAGTATTCTTCATCAATTTTATCAGCTCCTTATTTCTTGTACAACTTCTCTTTTTGATTCATAAGAGTGTTTGCTTCCTTGTATTTTCAAACTTGAACTTTTTCAAAACCTCCATCACATGTTTCTTCCGACAAATGAAGATTTCATATTCAACTTGCTTAATTTCCATTCCAAAAAAGAAGCTCATTAATCCAAGATTTTTCATCTAAAAAACCTTCATCATTTCTTGTTTAAATTCTTGAACCAACCATGCATTATTTTCTATCAGAAAAGATCATCAACATAAAGTGAAACCATTAGAACATTATTATCCCAATGTTTAACATAAAGAGTAACCTTAGACAAGTTCTTTCTAAAATCGTTGCTTAGTAGATAATCATCTATTATGCTGTACCAAATTCTTGGAACTTGTTTCAACCTATGAAGAGCCTTTTTAAGAAGATAGATATTGTCCTTTTCTTCATTCTTCACAAAACCTTCAGGCTGTTTAACGTATATTTTTAATATAAAATACCATTTAAAAATGATGAGTGTATATAAAGTTTGTACACTTTCCAATTCATTTGGGCTGCTATTGCAAACAAAAGCCTTATATTATCTAAGCAAGCAACTAGTACGAATGTGTCTGAGTAATATGCGTCAGGAATTTGAGCATAGTCTTTCACAACAAGTCTTGCCTTGTGTTTGTAGATAGAACCATCAACATTTAGTTTGGTTTTGTATAACTCCAGTCACATTTCTATCCCGATCAACTAATTCCCATGTTTGGTTCTTCTCAATCATAAACAATTCCTCCTTTATTGCAACCATCTAATTTTGGTCTTCCTCTGCTCCTTTAAAATCTACAGGTTCACAAAGAGCAATGTTGCACTTCTCATAAATATCAGATAATGATCTAGTACCTCTTAAAGGAGCATCATCCACATATTCATTTTGTCAATGCTCTTCTTCTTTGATTCTTAAAGTAAGAAGCTTAAACTGTCAATGCTCTTCTTCTCTGATTCTTGAAGTAAGGAGCTTAAACTATAGGTCTGTCATAGTTTAATCCTCCTTTTTTGTCTCATCCGAGTTCCACTCTTCATCTTCTATGAAGTGGACATCTCTGCTAACAACAATGTTTTCACGACTGAAAAATTTTATAAGCTTTGCTGACAGTGCTATAGCCTATAAAAATGCCCGGTGATGTTCTTTTATCAAGCTTGTCACGCTTGCTCTGTGGAACATGAGTGAGATACAAACATTCAAATATTTTGAGAAAATTAGAGAAGGTTTGTAACCATACCAGTCTTTATACGATGTATGATCCTTGACTGTTCTTGTAGGGAGTCTATTTTGCAAAAGAATAAAAAAAAGAAAAACAGTCGTATGAGCTGCTTCTGCCCAAAACTTATTAGGTAGATTCTTCTCACGCAACATATCTAGTCATTTCTAAGATGTATTTGTTTCTTCTTTCACTCACCCCATTCTGTTGTAGAGTATAGGGAGTGGTTAATTGATGCTCAATGCCAGCTTTCTCACAAAACAAATTAAAGTTTTTTGAGATGTACTCTTACCACTATTAGATTTAGAGTTTGAATTTGGTTGTCATTTTGACTCTCCACTAATATTTTGAACTTCTAAAATGCACTAGCCACGTCTTACTTATATTTTAGGAAAAGATTCCAACACATTCTTGTGAAGTCATCAACAAAGACAACATAATATTAATTACCTATTAATGAAGGAGTTTTTTAAGGTCCAGATATGCATGGACTAACTACAACTTATAAGTGACTATATTTGCTAACTTTGGAAAAGGTTTCCCTTTTTGCTTTCCAAATAGACAAGCTTTGCAGGTTGGTATGTGATCGTCAACTTCTGGAAGATCAACTGTCATTTTCTTGGACTTCATTTGCAACGGCCCTTGGTGGTGATAATGCCTGAGTCTCTCGTGCCAAACTTGTGTGATGTTTTCCTTAATTGAAAAAACAACTTGCTCCTCCTCCAAAGGATTTAGAGCAAAACTTTTTCCTATCATTTTTACTTTTAAAATATCCTAACTAGCTGCATCTCTAATCAAGCAAAAACTGTCTTCTAAAGTAACTTTGAAGCCTCATTCAATCAATTGACCAACACTTCACAAATTTTATTGAATTTCTGGTACAAAAAGGACATTAGGGATAAACTTTGTACCCAAGTAGTTAGCTATTGCAATAGTTCCCCTGCCTTTGATTGAAATATAATATCCATTGTCTTCTCCAACTTTGGTGATGTTGGTTGGCTTTAATCTTTGAAAACTGATCTTCACTGCCTACAAAACATATGGCCACAAAGAGTTGATCTTCCTCCTCTTGATCAATAACCTTAGCTTTTTCTTCTTGTCATTGATTTTTGTTTTTTCATATCACTACTTCATGTCCCGTTTAATTGCACTTGATGCATATAGTATCAGGTATCTTCCAACATCTAAATGGACCCATTTTGCCACAATACTGACAAACTGGGTAATTTTTCTTTTTACTGTTTTTTTTTGTAGTAATTATTTGTACGAATCTAATTACTAGTTGGATTATTCTTCTTATACATTTTAGCTTGTTGGCTCTTGGCTAGAAGAGTACCTTCAACAACATGCTCTTCTCTCATCAATCTTTGTTGCTCTTGGATCTAAAAAGCATGTAGAACTTCTGTTAAAGTAATCTTAGACAAATCTTTTGCATTCTCTAATAAAGTGATAGATGCTTCACATCTTTCTGACATTGTTACCAAAATGTTATCAACAATTATGGAATCTGCGAAATTCTTGTCGAACAAATTGAATACCTTACAATTTGTCTGAGTATTTCTTGATTGTCTCATAGTTATTTTTTTAATCTTTTGAAGTTTAAACTCCCTCATTAAATTTAACACTTGTATACTTCAAATTCTTTCTCCAGCATATTCTGCCTTCAGATAATTTCAAATTGATTTTGGTGATTTTTTTTGAGTGTTATGATCCTAGCATAGATTATATTAGAGACTCCATTAAAAAGACATGATTTTGGCTTATGATTCTTGATCTAAGCCATGCTGAAATTGTCCTGGAGTGGAAGGATTTCACAATGTTATTCTACAGCTTCCCAGAGATCAGAGTCTCTAGATAACCATTTTGAGAGCTTTCCCATTGAAAATTGAAAGACCTATTTGGGAGAAACTTGCTTGAGTCCATGCTATAGGTCTCATAAGAAAAAAGTTCTATAATATTAATTATTAGAGATTATCAAAAATAGAATTACAGAGAGAAAAACTCTAGCACACTCTCTTTTATTATAGTGCCTTCTAAATCTCTTTAATTTTCTTCACTTTGATTTGTTTTGTTTCGCTGCATTAATTAATCCACGTTCTTTAAAGAAGCTCTTTCTCTTTCCCTATATTGTACTCTTTCCCCCATTAGAACCACTACTCAAATAGACCCGCAGTGATTCAAAAGCCACATTACTTGATTATATTTTTACTTGAATTAGTAAAGCACAAAAGTGATACCAAAAAGCAAGCATAGTTGAATATGAGAATGTAAAAATAGAACTAAAATGAGTATTACGATTTTAAAAGTTTCCTCATCTAACTTTTTCTATGACCCCTGTAAATTTAATAAAACAAGTCATTGTTGTTTTAGATTAACATCAGGATTTTCCTCAAATTTACAAGCCGCTAATTTGAGAGTAGCTATTAAGTAAGAATTCGTTATGCTTGTTTTTATGCGTAAAAACATTCATTAAATGAAGTGCTGAATATTTTTCCACCAAAAAATCTGATTCTTCTTTTCAAATTAATTTTAACCAACTATTCTAATAATCATATCATCTATATCATCGGATATTTATAAGATCTTAAACATGTTAAAGCCTAACTTTCTTTCTCCTAATTATAATACCAGGAAACTTAATGAAAAATGTATGAAGAATTTGATGAGTTGAAGGTACGCACCGTCAGCTAAAAGGAGAGACATCATGAGAAACACAATTTTAAAATTACTAAATGAAGAAACAGAAATCCATGCAAAAAAGGTTCAAAAGCCACAAAAACTCAATTACAAATCCATGCAACAAAGGTTCAAAAGCCACAAAAACTCAATCAAATCTAAACTGATAAAGCACATGTCTAATGCATTAATAAATTGAGAAACATTAGCTTCCTACTTCAGCCTTCATTTCTCTTCCTCTTCATCATAATTGATGAAGATCCAGAAGCATTGTTTTGAGTTAATACATTAACAGCCGCTTCAACAGATTTTGCCAGATTTAAAATCAAACCATCCTTATCAGAATCCTTCGTTTTATTCAGTCCATCAATCAAAGAACGGATCTCTTTCTCATACTACAATGTAGAATTATCAGAGTTAGATACATCCAGATAAATAAAAGCTAATTACTTAAGAAATACAGTCTAGTTAATTTTATTGTAAGCTTAAGGTTATACTTTTGAAACAAGATCAGATGCTACATGATCACTGATATTCCTTCTAATGTGTTATTAAGATTATTCACAGTAGAGACAGCCAAAGAAGGGACAAAGTAAAGGAAAAACAATTCTTTTCCAAGAGATTATAATATAGAATACAAAACCTTATGCCATAATAAGACTCAAGATGAATGGAGCCTACAATAATAACGTTGTAACTTACCACATCCAATTTTCCCAAAGCATTTTCCAGCTTTCCGTTAAGTCGAAGATTTTCTTCTGTCAAAGCTTCAATCTGCATATATATGTAAGGCAATAAGCAACATAAAAATAAATGAATATCATACCAAAAGACAAGCAAGCTTAAAAGATGCATAAGAAAATTAAAATTGTAAACAAAGACGAGAAAAAACCTTCTTCTGCGAATCAAAGTACATGCTCTTGTAACCAGGTGCCCCAGAAGGAGCTTCACAAAAGGCAGCAGTTTCTTCCACCTGTTACGCATTCAGCATACAAAGCCACAAATCACAACAAAAATAACAATAGCGAAGTATCTTGAATTTAGAAGTTAGAAAGACTTGTAAAATACCCTGGTCTTTAACAATGCAACGATCTCATCAAGAGAATCTAGCCTGTGTAGGGCAGATTCAACTTTTTCATCCAGGTTTTTCTCACCAAAGCTTTCCTCCTGCTCTGGCTCAGACTGTGACTCATGATCCAGCGGCGGCTCCAGCACCAACTCTGGCCCTCTCAATAGTTGTTCGAAATCACTATCTATTTCATCATCGCTGATTGTTTGAATCTCGCCAAAGTCAAAGTTGGTATTGGGAGCGCAAACAATTGCTTTTTTCAGGCGTTGTGATCGCCTCACATATGTACCACTAGATTTGGATTTTTTCTTATTAGTGGACTTCTTTTGAAGTCCACTATCCATTGGAAGTCGGAGCTCAGGGTTTGTCCCATGAAATATTACCGTTCCATTGGAAGCTGGCGGTTCCTCAACATTAGGCTTCAAAGAAAAAATAGTTAGTAATTAGGAAAAAAATATGATTACTTTTTCTGCTCAGTGTGAGCTTCTACACTTAAAATACACAGATTCAAAGTCAAAATCACATCAAACAAGAACAATAATAACATAATAGAAGCTTCTTTTGTGATGCACATCAGGGATGCAGAATCAACCAAGACAAAAACTAAAAGAACAACCTAAGTTGAAAACAACTTTTTAGAAAGGGTTTGCCAACACAAGAAATAATTGCATGGTCCGATTTTACATAGTAACAGGTATTAAAGTTTTAATAATCATTTTTCTTTAAAAAATTGAAACAAAAACAGCCGCTTAAAGATCTACCAGAACCATTACCGTGTGAAGATCTTACACTACAGGATAATCTCTCTAAATGTAATAAAGAAAAAGAAATAATATAAAAAAAACAACCTTTCCCAGTAGAAAGTGTAAAGTGATAAATCGATGACATATATGCACGTGTTTCAAGCCTTATATGCATCTTCTTCTTGTTCCACTAACATGCATCCATCTATTCTAGATTATAAAACCTAAACAACCAAACCAAAAACCCTAAGCCGATGCATGCAGCCAACACCTAAGTCAAAAAAAAAAAAAAAAACAGTTTCATATAAACACTGTTAATGATCTTAATGACATACCTTCGGCTGAGTCCTCTGGATGCTTGAAGAACCTCTTCGACCCATTTTTTTGTTTTGCAAAGAGGAGATGCAATGCACAATAATGACGGTACTATCTATAGGAGTAACCTGAGCCTCACAGTCTAAAGGTATTGGGGCTTGGGGGCGGCAACCATACACTGTTTAAAACTTGAACTACTGAGCAATCAGCATCCAAGGGAGGAAGAAATTTAAATTATAATAATGTTTTTCTTTGTCCCTTGTATGGTATATCTGATAAAAACTTAAAAATTTGAAGTTAAAAATTAAATAAATCAAAATGGAAAAATAATTTTATTGTTAAATTATGCTTATTAAATTTTAAAATTTTGTCTGATTTAATTTAATCGATATTAAATAACAACAACACATGGACATTCACACTGATAAGAAAGAAACTTATCCGTACTAAAATCTTTAATCTTTTCCAAATTTTATATATAAAAGTATTTTATGATCTTTAATATTTTGTCCGGATTTAAAAAAATGATTTTAAGTTGAAAAAAAGTTAAATTATTTGAATTAAGAAAAAGATGATAATATTTAATATTTTAATTTTGTTTTAGTGATTAAAAATAATTGAAAAACAATTTTTTTTAAATTAAAAGATAAAATTTTAGTTTTTTATTTAAACATAAAAGTTTTGTTTAATTTTTGTAACACTAAATAAAAATGTTTAATCATATTGATAGAATAAATCTAATATTATGAAATATAATATCTATTATACATTGAATGAAATATATATAGACATAAATATTAGACAACATCATATAAATCTTACAATAAAAAGTATTTGAATAACTCTGACATTTTCAAAATAAAATTAGTATTTTAAGTATACTTTTGATACTTTCTAAAAGGTAACCTGACTTTTCATTATCTTGCAAGTCTCTTAATTTAATATATCAACTGTATTTTGACACAGTTTCAGATGATTAATTAATTACATGAAAAGGAAAAGGAAAAGCACAATTTACTAAAACTACTCTAAGCCTCATGGAAAAGTAATGCAATAGGAGTGCTTTTTTATGCACTTCCATAGATTCTTCTTGTACTCCGTATCTTTCTAAAATTACAATTTTGTCTTTACGTAAAAAAAAAATAAAAAATATTAACCCTCTTTCTTCATCTCTTAGTCTTCATCTTTTAGTGTGTACACCTCTTTTGTCTCTTTTACTATGAAACTCCTGAAAGTTGTTTTGAGATGAATTTTTACTTTGTCTCATTTACTTAAAAATTTGTGAAAGTTGTTTTGAGATTGATTTGGGTATGTAGGCACTGTATGCATGCAAAGCATTTTTTTTTTCAAAAAGAGGTGTTACAATATTTTTTTTGGTTAGCATATTATATTGTAGAATCGAAAAGATAATATCAAATTCAGATTTACCTTATGGATTCTACAATCCTGTGTGTAAAGAAAATATTTTATATATTGGAATATAGAATATGAAATCTGGAAGATTACATCCCATACACTCAAACTCTTCAAATAATTTAAACTAATGAAACAATAAATGGAGGTCTTAGAAGTATAGAATGGAGATGTGGCAAAGAACAGTAAAGATGAAAGTGAGGGATGAAGTTAAATTATGTTTTAATTTAAGGATAAAATTGTCTCTTTACTATGTTATGGAGGTGGAGGAAAACAAATCAAAACAAAATCTTTAAAATTTGTTCAAAATAAAGGCTAACTCTTCATAATTTAATCTTAGCCCAAAATAGTTCATTTAGACTTAAATAAATCTGGTGACACATGACACATGGATCCCACGCTTTAATTGGACTATTTCTGGCCCAAAACTCATTGATTTAATCCTTTATAAGCTCATATCAAATTAAGAACGAAATCAGGTTCAAAGTCAGTCTTCAAATTTGTTTGCTTAGCCCAAATATCTTGAACCAACCTACTCGCTGTTTCCATAAGCTTTATGTTCCTTGACCTTGTGATTGGGGCACACTCTTCCTACACCTCCATACTTTCTCTCTGTACATTCATATACACCACAAATTGACTCTTATATTCTTAAACAAAAAAATTTAACTAACCCTATGCCTTCTAATTTTTTTATATTTAGAATTGTACAATTTGACATATAATTTTCTTTTTGTATTCTGAATTGTACAATCCGAAATATAAAAATAAAAATTATATTTTGAATTATACAATTCAAAATAAAAAAAAATTGTATTTCAAATTGTACAGTCCAAAATATAACTTTTATATTCTGGATTGAAAAATGCAAAAAGAACGTTTTCAATATTTTTGCAAAATATAGAGGTAAATTTATGAAGGTGGAGGAAGAACATCTCTATGATTGGTCCAATTGTAATTTGCAAAGAGTCATTTGGATTGTTTAGATTTACATGTTCTTGAGTCTTATTAAACTTAAACTCTTGATTCTCATAAAAATATTTAGAAAGTTAGGTTATTTGGATAAAAAAAAATGATAAGATTTGATATTTTAATTTTGTTTTAGTTAAAAAAAATTGAAAGATTATAATTTTATCTTTGTGGTTAAAAATAATTGAAAATTAATATTTTTGTTTAAAAAAAAAAATTTACATGTGTTTCTCATCTCCTTCAATATCAAACCTGCCACAATCTTCCGAAAATTAAATGGATTGTTGCAAGAAATTAAAGAGGAGTACAAAATAAGGATGATTGAAACTAAAATCCTCTCTAAGCCATTATATAAATCAGCATTAGCTTGGAATGTTTCACAGATGTGAAAATAAGATAATATTCTCTTCGCCAACTAAGAATGATAAGAGTGAGCAAAACGGTACTTGTATCAACTATACATATATATGTTTAGCAAATCCAAGGAAGACAGCCTTAATGAAGAAATTCAGATTGATCTTGGTACTCTCTTACTCCATTACTAATCCACATTATCAGGTCACTGTAGTAAACAAGGGTTTAGATTATCCCAACCTAATCGGATATCAATGTTTATTGATTTGTTATTTTTTCTTTCCAGTTCCATGCAGTGAGACGCTTACGTATACCATAGTGAAATAAACTTTATGTTGGAATCCCATTGTGGTGCATGTGTTGAAAATTTGAAGGGAATTTAGATAAAATTTGTTGGTAAATTATTTACATCCTAATTTTTTATGAATTTTAGCTCATTAGTATCTGAAGATAATTTTAAATTATTTACGAATTTTATCTATTATATACTAACAAAATTTTCATTATAGGTAAATGTAATTCTTCTTATATAATATATAATCTTCTTTTTCTCTACATGCATTATTCATGAAGAAATCCTGAGCAGTGATAAATCAGTCTTATAATAATTTTATTACTTTAACATTTTAAGTACTAGGACAATTAAATGATCTTTTCTGAGAAATATCTAAAAATAATAAAAGATCGTCTATATGCAACAACCATGAAGGGTTAAAAGAGTGTAAAAATGTATGAAAGCTTCAAAGTAGTGAAAATAAATTTATGATATTAAAATAACTTTCAAAATTAATACTTTGACAACGTACTCTCAATAACTTCTCGTCTACATGCCACAAACTAAAAGTTAGCATCGCTTATCTTTTCTAGTCATTTCATTGTTATTTTAATCATTTCTGGTGGGCTGGTCTTCATGAAGTGAGGAGGGTATAAGTATAGTTAATATCAAACTTGCTACAATCTTCTGAAAAATAAATAGATTTTTTTTTTAACAGCAATGAAAAAAAAAATAGATTGTTGAAAGAAATTAAAGACTATTGTACAAAATAAGGATGATTGAAACTTAAAACTTCTCAAAATGATTATACGGATCTGCATTAGCTTGGAATGTTTCAAAGATTTAGAAATTAGGTAATATTCTCTATGTCTTCCAAGAATGATACGAGTGAGCAAATTGACACTTGTATGAACTATACATATATATGTTTAGCAAATTCAAGAAAGACAACCTTGATGGAGAAATTCAGATGGATCTGGTCCTCAGTTTTTTTGTTATAAGGACTACCCAGAAAAGCCCAAGTGTTCGGTTTCATTCACGGATCAACATGACTTGTGTTAATAATGAAAATGGAGTGGTTGAACCAAAGAAGTTTGGTCTTGTAAATTGGCAAAGAGAGTACACCATGGAGGATATACTGATCCAGCTGAAGAAGGGGATGGCAACTCCTCATAACCGGAAGCTTGTTCAGCCCCCATAAGTTCTGAGGAACTTCAGATTGCTGGAGGAGCTTGAACGAGGAGAAAAAGGTATCAGAGACGGCACAGTTAGCTATGGAATTGATGAACAGTTCATCCACATTATCAAGTCTGGATTAGCTCAACCTAACTGTTGATCAATGTTCATTGATTAGTGAGGCAAGTACATATACCACCACATAGTGAAATAGACATTACGTTGAAATCCCCTTGTGGTGTCTGTGTTGGAAAACTGAAGGGAATGTTCAATATTTGTCAGGTTCATCTCACCAATCCCTGTCAGAAATCCATCTGTAGATAAATCCCTAATTAAAAATAAAGTAGTATTCACCTTATAAAAGTGAATCTTAAATAAATCAATCAATTTCCCTGTTAGCCTCCTAAAATTATAATCTCATCTTGTTACTATAATATAACAAAAGATGGACTTTTGAGGTCATTCTTGGCATTACCATAAAAACATGGGTAATTTATGACATTAAATTTAAGTAAATGTACTTCCTCTGTTTGATTGTTTGTTTGTTTTCCGTTTTGGTATGAAAAATATACAAAAAATCTATGGAGGACCAATTCCAGAAAAAGCAAAATTTATGCTCATTGTTTTCAGAGGACCACCAAAATTATAAACAATTATTACAGATTTAACAGCATTAATAATATTAAAGTCTCAAACAATACTTGTCATTTTGATAGTTCCTGTTATTTTACTAGCCACTTTATAGTCTCATTAATGTCATAATCAACACTAATTTATTTTTACAATGACTTTGAATTCTTATTACTGACATGAAAAATACCTGTTATTAATATTAACATATTTAATTTACTATAATAACAAATCATAGTGTTGTTATAAAAAATTTAATTTTATTAATTGTTAGTGCAATTAAGCATGTGTGCAATATTGTTCATATAGGTTATTTGAATAAAACCAACCAGATTTTATAACAACAATTAAAGAATAACAAAAAATATTATAGCAACTAATATTTGATCTTTTTTCTTAATCTCTGATATCATTTAAAAATGAGAATCACAATAACTAATGATGTTGGAAGAAATTAGAATAGTAAATGAGAGAATGAAGAACTCAATAATAGAGGAGAAGAGAACTCACATTCCACAAACTGTCTCTTCCCCTGCCCTTCTAGTATGTATAATTCTCTAGCCTCTTGGGCCTTTGGCATATATTAGTACTCCTACTTACTTTTTTCTGTGGTCTGTGAATTAGTTACAGCCTCACTGGTGTATGTTTTTATTTTTGGGTCGCATTATATTATTATTTGTATCAATATCTGCTCCATTGAAATTGACCTTGTTCTCAAGGTCAAAGTAAGGATAAAGTCGTTGAATTTCATGCTCCCTTCCCATGTAGCCTCTTTCTCTGACAATTTTTTCCACTTAATCAGTACCTCTAACAACCAAGCACCATTTCTTTTTGTCATCATTGAGTAAAGTAACATAGATCAGGGATACTCTGTTGTTGAGGTGCTCCTTCACATTTTTTTAGTAAAGAAATGTGGAATACTAGATGTATTTTCGCTGTATCAGGCAATTTTAAGTTGTAAACAACTAGACCGATGCGTTCAAGAATCCTAAATGGTCCAAAATAGCGCAATACCAACCTTCTGAGTTTTACGCAAGGCTACTGAACCTTGGCAGTAAGGTTGTAACTTCACAAATACATGATCACCAACTAAGAACTGAATATCTCTAGGTTTACCATAAGCTCTATACTTCATGCTATTTTGTGCCTTGAGGAGGTTATTCTTTAAGTTCACCAAATAATCTGTCCCGATTTTGTAACTGGTGTTGTACCATTAGATTATCTGCTGGTTGAGGTTCATATTTGATAATTGGTGGTGGATCTTGAGCAAAAACAGCCTTGTATGGTGTCATACCTATAACAGATTCAGAAGCCGTATTATACCAATAATTTGCCCAAGGTAATAGCTTATATCAGTCTTTTGGATTCTGCTGAGTATAGCAACACAAGTACATTTCTAAGCACCTATTAAAAATCTCAGATTGATCATCTGTTTGTGGATGATATGAGGAACTCATTGCCAACTGAGTCCCTTGTCTAGTAAACAAATGTTGCCAAAATCGGCTAGTAAAGAGCTTGTCTCTATCAGATATAATTGAGTGTGGAACACCATGAATTTTAATAACATGTTGTATTAACAAGTTTGCTACCATCTTTGTTGTAAAATCTATTGTGAGAGGAATAAAATAAGCAAACTTTGAAAACAATCCACTACAACCAAAATAACTAAACAACCATGAGACAATGACAACCCAATAATGAAATCCATGGCAATATCCTGCTATATATGCTTAGGAATTGGTAGCGGTTGCTTTCATCAAGCCAACAGGAGGATGAGTGCTATATTTAACTTGTTGACAATTTATACAATCTTTCACATATTGTTGCTCATCTTGAGCTATCCCTTTCCAAAAGAAATTGGGCTGCTATGCGAGCTAGAGTTCTTTTAGTACCAGCATGTCCACAAACTAAAGAGTCATGAAATTCCTTTAATATCATATGTCAAATGGTGGAAGTTGCAGGGATTAATAATCTGCCTTCCCAAAGCCAAAAACCTTGCTTGTGTTGAAGTTTAGAATTAGGTCCTGCTGCGGATGAAAATTCTCTGTACGGGTCATTGGTAATTAAATCTTGTGAATCTAATCATGCCTCTCACTGTGGTATTGTATGATAAATGAGGTGTCTGACTTTGTACAATCTGCTGGCTTTGTACATTTGGGTCCGACTTAAGAAATAGTGTTTATTAGCACTTTGATGAGTAGGGGAATACTTCTCATCACAAGTAAGACAAATACCCTTTTCTCGACGGGATTGAATGTCAACTAGGGTTAAACGCTTTAAGTTGTTGGGTTTTGATGGTGTGGGAAGTAATGGTGGTGGGTTTGAGTTTGCTGTTAATGAAAGTTTAGAAGTATTTTGTATAAGTGATTTGGCATGAAAGTAAGGAAATTTGTGTTTAGGAGCTAGGGATGATGGGTGAAAATTTTCCTCAAATAGTTTAGCAAATGACACAGCCTGGAGTGATGAGTGAGGGGCTCGGGATATCACTTCATGTCTCAATTCAAGTATTAATCCACCAATAAAACAATCAAGCAATACAGAATTATTAACCCATATGATTGATTAGCTAACTCAGTAAAGGAAGCATAATAGTTTGCCACTGTAGAGGATTTCTTTAGCTTGAACAGATCCGAATGGGGATTATCAAATTGAGATGGGCCAAACTGGATTTGAATGACAGTGGACAACGATAGCCAATCAGGTACTTGGTGTGCTTTTTCTAGTAATTGAAATCATGGTAAGACTTTTCCTTCAAGATGAATAGAAGCAATTTGCTCATCGGGAGTGTTGTATAATGTGAAAAACTTTTTTAGCCTTGTACAACCAAGTCATTGTGTCATCACTAGTTGAACCGTGAAAAATCCAGCTTTATAGAGCGAGGATTGGAAAGAATTAACGTGGAAGACTGTACATGAGAGTCCTTCTAAGATTTCAGGAGTAGTTGATGTAACTCCTGCAAATGCTGATCAATCTTCTCAAATCGTTCATCCATTTGTATAAATAGATCATGAAACCCATAGCCTTCGAAAGACGTTTCAGTTTTCCTTGCATCTCTTTCATTCTTGTGTTGTCAGTCATAAGTAACTCAGTGAAAGCACCAATGATATGATCTGTATCTAAAATCAACAGGAAATACCAACAAACAGTATGTGTGCAATATTGTTCATATATGTTCTTTGAATAAAATCTTATTCTATAACAACAACAACTAAGGAATAACGAAAACTATTATAGCAACCAGTATTATTTGATCATTCTTCTGAATCGCCAATATCACCTAGAAATGAGAATCACAACAAGCCATGATGCTGCTAGAAGAAATTAGAATAGTAGATGAGAGAATGAAGAACTCAATAAAAGAGAAGAGGAGAACTCACATTCTACACACAGTCTCTGCCCTTCTAGCATGTATAATTCTCTAGCCTCTTGGACCAAAGGCCCAATGCTCCTCCTCACTTTTTCGTGGTCTGTGAATTAGTTATAGCCTCGCTGAAATCCCTTGTCAAGTATATGTTTTTTTTTCTAGTTCCATTATATTATTATTTGTATCAGTATATTGAAAGAAAGTTAGTTACATTTTAGCGTTAATTTTTTTTCTAATAAATAACTTGACAAATACTAAAAACTAAAGATATTTTAAATTATGTCACTATTAACAAAATTTAAACAAAATCTAATAAAAATTAATTTTTTGTATTAAGATTATATATTTTTTATTTATAAAAATTAAATATATTAATAATTATTGTTAGTATAATCCTCCTAATTTATCAACTAACTTACTTTGAATTCTCGTAAAACATTGGTGAAATTGTTTTTAGCCTTATTAATGATTTTTAACTCTATATTAAATCAAATTGTTGACTGACATAAGTTTATATAACTATTCTAAATATAAAATAAAAAATTCACAAAGTTAATATATAAGTAAATAAATTTACTCAAACAAGTCATTCAATTAAAATTTCAAGAAGTAAAAATTCATAGTTTAGTAATATTCAACTTGAACATAGTAAATTAAATACTAGTTTTCATAAAATAAATAGTTATTTTTGGTAATCAAATATAGTTCTATCTTTTGTGTTCAAAATCATTTGAAAAATGATTATGAAAAATAGTTGATTGTGCATTTCCTTTACACGCCTAATATATATTTTAAAATATCTATAGAATTAATTCAAAAAGCTTGAAATGTTAGCGTAACCCTACCATATATAGATTTTTTTTCAGTCTAAACCCTAGCATTTGTTTTTTAAACAGAGGTAGGGAAGAACTATTTACACCCTAATATGTTGTCAGCTATTGTTGCATACACTAATTAAGTGGCCACAGTTTTTTCAAACTAACAAATTTAGAAGAGTTGGATAGTAACAAAATCTCAAAGACCAAAGCTACTTTTGTTGGCAATACCTACCCACATGTACAGGTGAAATAAAGAATTTGGTAACTATTGAGGGTTTTGTTTGTAGTATTGATTTATATACCTTTTCATCAGTACTTGCTTAAAGAACTACATTTGTTTTACTAATTTAGTTATGATCTCACTTTTTACTTCTTAAAATTGAACTCTTATTATAAAGTTTTTCCCGTTAATTTATATTATTTAATTATTTATTTATCAAAAATAGTAAAGTTGTGTTAGTTAGAATTCTATTTGGACCAAGTGGTTACCATTTTTTTTTTAAATTTATGACTAATGATTGAAATCTCTTACCCACACAATCCTGACCGGTAAACTTTTCTTTATATACACTATTTAAACCACTTTCTGAGAGAATGAATTATTACTGAGCCACTCTATAAAAGCTTAAAGCTGTATCATATTCTTTTCACCCATTCACGATGACGTTTAGAAAGCTGTTTTGACGTAACATTCAAAATAGAGTTATCATCTGCAGTTTGTAGAACTGAATGGGTGTCATATGAAAATCTGAAGAAAAGATAAAAAATAGAGTGGAAGAAGAAAAAGAAAAGAAAATGAAAGTTGTTTGGAATTATTTTTGGATTAAGGTAAAGTCAGAAGATTTAAGTGAAAAATTAATAATAATTATGATTTATTTATTTTTATTCTTATTTTAATAATATTATATTAATTATTTATTTTACTGTAATAAATAAAAATAAAAATATTAATAAAAAAGTTTGACAACATTTGTAATTGATTATGTTGAATTGATCATTCATCATACAGTAAATTTGTTTATCATTAATTTTTGTTTTAGGGAGTAAAGAAAATAATAGAGATTTGAAGATACACTTTTTCTAACAGTATCTTCAAATATTTTATTTTATTTTTGTTGATAAAAAAAATACTAAAAGAATTATTTTTATTTTTTATATTTTTTAGTCTTCTTGAGAAAGTAACACTTCTTAAATTTTTGTTTTAAAAAGAAACAGACTCATCAATATAAAGTTTTTTTAAAAGTTTAGATTTCTCTGTCAGCAACTCATTAGATTGAATGAAGGCAAAAAACTGTCGCATCAATCTAAAGTTTTTTAAAAGCGCCGGTTTTGCATGTAATGATGCCACGAACAGAGATATTATGGTTTGCAATCTCTTCTTAGTATATTTGGCATGTTAGAAGTTAGCTAATGATGATGTTTCTTATCTTCGAATCTAAGCATTGCAAGTGCTGCTTTAGGAGGGTTGAGATTCGGTTAAAGTCAAGTTTCTCTCCAAAATCATATTTCCACCATCCTAGTTAGGGCATAAATGGAATCAACGCATCTTTAGTTTCTTTTTTGGTACGTGCTTTTGCAGGTTACTTTAGGATTATAGGAGTCTTATGACCCATGCTAAAAAATTACAAGATAAATACCATTAACTAAAAATGAAATACTAATAATTATGGAGAAAATGGGGAAGATAACCCTTCAACAAATCAACAATACGAAAACGTATAGAAACACATATTAGAATAACTTTCTAAATAAATTGCACCAGTATAAAATAAATTAATATCCAAAAAATAACTCGTGAAATTAAATGTATAGATTAATTTTCATAGATGAGGAACAAAAATATCTGGAAGCAGTGAAATGCCACTACGACCCAGAAGCGATGCCAAGACCCAAGACTACTAAGCCACTGTAATCCAGGCATGCGAAGCTACAACCATGTGCAATTCAGAGAGAGAGAGAGATTTGGCTGACGAGGGACAATGGAACTTTTGCTTTGAGTGAGAGGGATGACAAGGAAAAAGGGATTTCTTTCCTTTTCAAAAATATTACCATTTCCTCGTTTGATTGAGAACGTTGTCTATATAAATTATGATGTTGTTTATGATAGTTTTATTGGTACAATAATTTATTAAATTTATAGTGTTATAAATACTTGTTTGAAGAAGGTTTATAGGAGGTCACAACTTTAAATTTTATATCCATTTATTTTAAGTTTCAAGTTGAAAATCATGGAGATGTACTAATTTTAATTATTTTATTTTTTATTCAGTCATTTTTTTTTATATTGTCCTCTTTATTTGATATGTTTTTAAAATTTTATTTTTCTATTTAATCATCTTTGTCCTTTCATTTTATCTATTTTCTTCCTTTTATTCGATTTATTTGTATCACTTTAATTTTCTATTTAGTCATTTCTTCCTTTCATTTTATTTATTTTGCTCTTTCAATCAATCCTTTACCCACTTCATTTAATCTATTTTTATTATGAAACGGATGCAAAATAAATATAATGATTTTTTAATTACTTGTACAATTCTTCTACACAAAATTTCTAAAATTGACCTAATTTTTCTATGGACTACCAAACAATTTCACATCCAATTGTATGAAATTCATTCTCTTAGGCCAAAATTTCTAAAATTATCAATTTATCCAAATATTTCCACAAACATGTTATAAATCTATAATGAATATTACAAAAGTAACAATCACTAATAAGAGTATGAATCATATTCAAACAGATATCTAATCCAAATCCATAACTTTTAACCTAAATTGGGATGGATATATCAATGAGTTTTTATTATAAAATGCAATTAATCTAAATGTCATGTCCAAAACATCATGTTATTAAGGACATGTTAGGTTTTATTACAAATTGCTGACTATTACAGCTTATTTTGTAATAATGTTGAAGTATTTCTAAAATATTTCTAATTAATTTATTTTTTTATTGCTGATAGAAAAATTAGGTAAGTTAAAAGTGATAAGAAATAGTATTTGAAATTCATTTTGATTAGTAAATCCTTTAAAAATTATAAAACATATAAATTAAGTATTCACAACTTCTTCTATTACTTGAGTTGTCTTTTGGATATCTATTTTGAAGATTTTTACTAAAAGATTGTGAACTCGTTCTTAAAACAATTTTCATGATCTTCTAATAGGATAAACTTGAAAAACAAAAATCAAAGCCTTTTTAAGCTTTATTAAATTTCTTCTCTTTAGAACTAACCTTTTTATTCATTAAATAGTCCTTAAAAGAAATTATTCTTCTAAGTCAAATATGAATTGAATCGTCAATCAAAAACACCGCTAATGTCGATAAATTAAAATTCATAATAATTTTAAGAATTTTGTTAGGAGTCACTTATAAAGCTTACAAAGGAGGAAATATGAAAACTCGGATTGAAGCATATGCTACCTATCTAGATACTACAAAGATATTTAAATATGAACATGCACATGTTATCTAAAAGATCAACCTCGTTACAAATACTTTCTTAAAGAAGGCAATTCAAAAAGAGTAAAAATTTTATGAGACCCGATTTAAATTCATAACGAGTTTGCTATTAGAAAGACAAAATGTGATGAATTTGTGAAAATTAGTAGGGCATGTAGGACCTATTTAAAATCAGTAAGAAAGTTGTGGGAAGTTTGCCATTGGATATTTTGTAAGTATACAATATAATTCAGGATAGACCAACACAGGTGCTAGCCCTGTTCTTGTATTCACTTTCCTTTCGTTGCGTGGAGCGTGCAAAACCATAGAAATAAAAGAATGTAGCACTGGGATGGTCAAAACCCAAAACTCAACTTCTATAGTGCTAGCTCCTGGTTAACAATTTAGTTTGACTCATACAAGAGAATCCATTGCCTTTCTTCCTTTAAAAGCTTAATGTTATAAATCTATGCTTATGCAATGATCCATTAACATGAAAGGAGCATAGTGAGATCTAGCTAGCATTTAAGGTTTCACATTCTATATACTTCAAAAGAAATACACACATTAATTGTTTTCATAAAGTTTTCCCTTGGTTGGCCAATTTAGAACAATTGCAAAGGTGTACAAGGTGGATTATAAGGGCATTGGATGGTTAGGTCAATGACCTAGCTTTTCATGTGTGCAAGGCGCATATATTCTTGTCCCCTCCTTTATTTCCCTTCTCATATTCCTCTCTCTCGACCTTCTTCACACCCTTGCCTTTTGAGTTCCAATTTTTGTAACGTGAAATGCATAATATATAGAACAATTAGCTAGGAAGGACCATGAATGTGATGCACCATAATCAGCAACGAGTGCTAGGCCCGTTTACTTGCCTTCCCTAGTTCAACAATTATCACATACTCTCCTTTATTGGAGTAAGATTTTTCCATGTTCTGCACTTTATTTGTCTCAAAACTAAGATTGGTGCTTTATAATTGTTCTTCTACGTCATCCTTGTCTGATAACTAATCTACCTAGTAGTTTTGCAACGTTAAAGGGGACCACATTATAACTGATCAAACTAATCTATGTTGTTCATGTTGGACGTGGAAAATTATTTCTAAACCAATGTTTTCCATTTTTTTTTCCATCATATGACTTAAACTGATGCGTGATCTTACACCTGGTTAGGTACTTACGTGCTTAATTTATTTTGGCACTGAGTTGTTGCTACATGCACTACGGTAGCTAGTAATTTGGTATACTGGTTACAATAGCATGCCAAAAGCACGTTGTCACGTGCTAAGTGCCAATATCTCAAAGCTAGCCATCTAGAATAATTATTCATATTTTTCTTTTTCAAAAAGACAAGCAAAGTTTCAAGAAATAAAATAAAAGAAGACAAAGTAAAACAACTAACGAGACACCCAATTAAAACTAATGAAAACAAAATTACAAAAAACGTAGTGAAGAATGTCTATTTTGGAAAAAAATAATTCTTTATATAATGTCATTTTTGTATTTTAACCTAGCATTTGGGTTATATACATGTGTGTGTTTTTCTTATAATATCTTGGTGAAAAGTTTAGTTCACTTAAGTTATTGCTTGGTGTAAGGGCCACTTCCACAGAACTTGTTCTTTATAATTTTTGTGTGTGAATCCATGTGTATTTGGGTGCAAAGTGGAACACTTTCTTCTACCGTGATACCACATATGTAAGCTACAGCCTTTGAGGAAGCAATTCACCATTATTATTCACTACTTATATAGATCGAGACTCAAGAAATTATTTCCAGTGAAATTTGCATGTGACGGTTTTATGGATCCACAGATTCATAGATACTCTCGTCTAGCTTGTATAAAGAGGAAAGAAAACGTGATGGGTTGAGATATTTTTGAACCAAACTTTGCATTAACTTTCCACGTTCTTTGTGTGCATGATATTGTGAAAGTCTTTACTTCACTTGTTAAGAAAGCTAACATGGATGACTGAAGTTTATCTAGAGATTAAGCAAAGCAAAAACTATCATGCTCTAAGAATAAAGTATGTACTAGTTTTATTTATAGTTAATTTTCATCTATAATATTTGAATTTGAGATCTTATTTAACATGTTTGAATCTTGATATTGGTGTTGATGACCATCTGTTTTTGCAAAATAGTTGATCGAATCTCCGATGTTGTGAGCAAATTATATAAAGATTTTCGTACAGTGTTGACAATTGTCAGAGATTTGGCCATATAAAGGCATCAGACAAGGAGGAAAAGTGACTAAATGATGCTGCTTTTTTCTCTGACCACAAATAAAATAGCCATTTAAGTTTGAAGAGTGTGTTGTAAACTTCATGATGGAGTGAAAAGTGAAGAAAAGCAGAGACCTCTTAGCTTAGAAGACATCAAAGTGAGTATTATTCAAACACTAATTGCTTTAGTATCCATTCCTTTGGTCACTCTTGCTTGGTCGGTTGATTTATTAGCTTATTAAGAGCTCCATGCCTCTCAAATATCAGTGGTTAACTTACAACGCACATCCCATAATTCCTTCACTAAAAATGTCAATGATTCTTTACCATCGGTGTCCACATTAACGAAATATAAAACCAAAATTTATAATTGTCACAATATGTGTAAATAATAATAATTGAACTGTTGAAGAGCCAAAGATGGATTATAGGTGCTGCCTTAGGATACTACTCCCAGTGTGATGTATTATATTTAGTAATAGCCGTTTGCTTTCTCTTTTATGTAAATATTTTGTTCTATATGTATGTAGAGATATAGATGTAACTATAATCAGAAGGCAAAGAAGGGAAGTTCAGTTGACATACAGAGTGACAGTGTTTCTGAGGCAGCAAATTGGTTTAACTAGTTCATGAATACAAGCCATTCTTAGCACTAATAGACCACCACTATATCCTTGCAAAATCCTTCACCAAACAAAACTGCTCATTCCCACCTATATTACATGTATACCTTATTTCTTTCTGTATAAATTAATTTCAGGCTTCTTCTTCTACTACTTAGAGACTACTGCTTTAACTTTCTTGGTCCAATCGTGTATGAAATATAGAACTACTTGTGAATTTTCAGTCAACAGATTAAATTTTATATTAGTTGGTTAATGAAATTGTCTCAGCCAAATAGTTTTGAATATGATCATTTCACTTTGTCTATGAAGTTCGATTTCTGCACAAGCCATGTATGGATGTACACGAGTTATGTGCAATATAGAATAATTGTATTCACCTCTTAAGTTCAATCAAAATTCTAAAATTTGAGAAAAATTATGTTTAACACGAATAAGAATGAATCTGATGAGACATAAATTTTTTCTTGAGAACAAATCTTTTACTTCATTTCCACTTTGATCAGATCATAATTTAAGAAATAACTATTCATTGCTTATTTTGGACCTCATTCCAAAGCTGAGTTACACTTCAAAATTTTCTAAGTGAAATAAGTAAACCTCTGATACACAGTAGAACATAAAAAAGAGGATATTTTAATTACAATGCTTATTTATAATTACTGTAAAAAAATACAATAATAAAATTATAATATCTTACAATTTCTAAATTAGTGATATAATAATCATGTAATCACCAGTATTTTTATTTTATAAAAACTATGATATTTGGATACTGTGTACTGTATATAATATTTTATTAAAAAAGATAGTATCAAATGAAAGTAATTCTTAAATATTAATGTAAAAGTATAATTTTTCATTTTATAATTGATATTACCTATGCAGAGGGTTAATATTCACCTGAGTTACCGTATAAACTCAATATAAAGGTGTTAAAATTCACACCCTCACTTCTTTTTCTTCTTATGAACCCTTGGTGAACTTAGAATTAAATATATCAATTTTGGTGATCCATGGACTAACACTCACTCCACTTCTAAAATAACTTTTTCTTTTCTTCTTAAACATAAGTGAATTAGAAATAAGAATAAAACGAGTTTGACTCACTACAACTCAAAAGTTCACAAAATAGAAAAATTACAATTCATTAAACCAGTCAAATCAACACCATACCCAATATCAGGCATCGTCATATGGTTTGTCATGCTATCTTTTTAGAATGAACATATTAAATTAATTCTTTAGTTACTAAATCATCGCTTTTAATTTCTAATTTGTGACATTCCTTATCTATCCTAAAACAAGCATTTAGAAACTCAAATTAATTATTTAAAAATTTTAAATGGATGGAAGACAAAGAAAAATATTTTACCAAGATTAAAATAAAAAAGTTATATATTTTATTAGGACTAGAAATTATTATTTCAAATCTCAGAGGATAAAAGACAACAAAAATAAATAAAAGGATCAAAATAAAAAATAGATTCATTTTATAAGTTTACGAAGAATAAAAACATATTTAAACTTTTTAAAAGAAATTACAAACTTCAGTTTAGTCTCATTATTTAGAATAAGATTTTGTTTTTCATTACCCACTCTTCTAAATTATTTTTGGGAGTAAAATAAACCATTCTAGTTCTTGAAAAAAAAAACATAATATTATGTGTTCTTAATATTTTATTACATTTACTCACTCTTTCAAATTATAAATGTACCAAAATCCAGTATTTTTGCATAAGCTATTGAATTTTTTAAGTTTAGTTTTGTTCAATTTAGAGGTATAAATCCTTCATTCCCATAATGAAAATTCATGAGTTAAACAAGGTTTTGTTCATTAATTTGCTTTGGTAATATTATCGGGTATCTTAATTTGTGGGATGCATATTATTAATATTTATTTTATATAATTAAATTTTATAATAAATATTTTTTTATGAATAATTAATATAAAATACATCATTGAATAAGTAAATTACATATTGTTGATTATGAGTGATTAATGATTGAGTGTATGGTTGCGAATAAATGATATATTTGTCTTTTGTCTTTGTTTTAAATAAAAATATAATTCCTTTTTCAATGATTTTGAGACTTGTAATAAAGTTATGTTGAACTTTAATATTATTCTTAACAACTTATATTATATTATATTATGAGAAGTAAGGATGACAAATAAATTTGTTTTCGCTGGTATTGTATGAACATATTGTAATTATGAAGAAAAATATTTGCATTGAAGTATGAGTACAAGAATGTGTAATAATTAATTTTTTTAAATTGATTATGAGAATAAGGATAATTATGTAAAGACTCATCTTGTCCACATTTTCATATTCACCTCCTTTTAAATTACTAAAACACTTTTAGTGTACTCTTAGTTTATTAATTAGGTAATCAACAAAATTTATCTTCAATCTTCTTTGTGGTCTTTTAGATTATTTCATTTGGAAAACCTTCTTTTTTCTCCACAAATTTTCATTCTCTTTCTTAATTGTTTAACTCATTAAATATTCATATATTAAACTAATTTTGGAGAGGTACTTTTTTCCTCAAAACAACCTTAATTACATATTTTTTTTGTTTTCCTTAAATATTGTTTTTCAAAAAATATAAACCTCAATTTTATCGAAATAAATAGTATCTAAAACCACATTTGATTATTTATACTTCTTTTTAATAATTTTATTGTAGATTTGAGTGGTCAACAGTGTAAATCATTAATTTATTAGATATTCTGAAAAACTTATCTTAACTTCTTTTTCTTTGTTTTTAATTTTGTTTCATCTAAATTTCTTTGGTTTTTAATTTTGTTTCATCTAAAGAACTCTTCTTTTGTTACTTAATTTCTCATTTTCTCTTTTAATGTTCAATTCATTCAACATCCATCAAATTTACTTAAATATTTGAAGTATTTTTCCTTTAACATTTTGTAAAAATAATAGATGATATGTCATGAAATTTTAGTTATATATAATTATGATTTAATATATGTTTTTTTTGTTTTATAAGAAAATTATTTAATTAATATTTGAAACAATGCAGGAGTGAGTATGGACTAAAATATAAGTATACTTGCTATCCCACGGAGATAGAGATGTGACAAAAATTTCATACTAGGTAGTAATATAGATGTGTATAATTATAATGAAAACTACAGTTGTCTTCGTTCTCATACCCGTCTCTATTTTTAAATTTGGAAAACACACTTAAATTTTAAATTATCATGCTTGTTTTCCCTTTGTCTAAGAGTGTCACCATTAAATGTTTCCTTCTATTGTGGCTAAGGTTGTGGTTTTCCTTCTTTCCCACTCTTGACCACATCTTTCCAAGTTAGTCTTATGAATCTATTGGTGTTCTAGGTAATGTATAATTTTAGGTTTGAATAAAATTAAACCTTAAAAAAGATAGTTATATTAAAAACTATAAAATATGATAGTCTAGTTGCATAGGGATCCCCCCACCTCACAAACACCCGCACACATACTTGTTGGTGTATGGACCTTGGTTGAAAAAAGATATTAAGGTCTAACTCAACAAACAAAAACTTTTCACCTCTTAATATAAGAGGCTTATGTTAAACATGTGATATACTTATAGATCTAATGTTCATGTAATCTTTAGACACTTTATATGATGAAATGATGCATTATCATCCTACATCAAGGAAATATCTTGATTATCGTTATTTATCAACTTTCATGACAAATAATGGTTGCAAATGTATAATCTTCCTTCTATTAGAGATTTTATAAAAATTCAACTAAGTGATTTTTTGTTGATACATACAATAAATCGACAATCTTCTTTTGAACATTGTCTCTAATAAAGTTATGCTTAATTTTAATATGTTTCATTTTAGAATATATGATGAGATTCTTATATAAATTAATGACATCATTGTTATCACATAAGATAGAAATGTTATGTTGCAGTCTTTTAGTTGATTCTTCCTCTATAGAAGTTGTGAAAAATAACAAACAATTGATATATACTCAAGTTCTATAATAGATAAAATAATTGGTCCTTATTACTTTTTGTTCATCCACAAAACTAGTTACCTCATATGAAGTGACATCTTTTACTTATGTTTTTCCTTTCTATCTTGTCTCCATTATTTGACCTTGGAGATTAAGGGAGTTTGATAAGATTTAATGCTCTAAAACACTTTAATTTGAAGATGGACGTGTTTGAAGAGTTGGTATTGTAGTTATTTTTGCATTTGAATTGTAATTTTAGTGTTTTATGTGTTGTAAGTAAGTTTTCATTCTTTAATATTGATTAATTTTGATTAAATGATTTTTAATAATTGTTTTGAACCTTTTTAAATGTCAAGTTAATATTAGTTGATTAAGAAGTTTTTAATCAACTAAAATGTTCTTGATTTTGCTAGGTTTGCAAGTTAGAACATTTTAATCAATTAAATTTTTATTTTAATTCGTTAAAATCACTTAAGCACTTTTAGGTGAGTGTGTTGCATCTTGATACTCATTACTAGATAAATACTTACTATTAAGTCAAAAATCATAATTAATAATCAGGAGGTAACTCACTTATTATAATTTAATAATGATTGGACTCACGTAATATAAAAAAAAATACTTCGAAATACATTTAAAATTGTCTCATATTATCAAAAGGATACGTTTACCTTGACAAATATTTATTTCAATAATTTAATCATAATAAATAGATATTTATATTATTTTATTCAATTATTATTCTAACAAAATGTTAAATTATACAAACATTATTAGTAACGTTTCGTTATTTGTCCTAAAGGTAATATTATTTGATTTTTTTTCATTGCATCATAAGCTAGACAATAGCATAAGAAAAATAATAAATTAGTGTGTATACGTTATTTTTTAATTACATTTTCTAATTACCGGGCTTCAACTAAATTAATGTTATCAAAAGGTGTTTTAAGTCATGAAATACATTGGATAAAAGGCACAGAAATTAAAACATTAACTCATAATAAATTATGATGAAATGTAAATAATTTATATTGTTTATATATCTTAAATTTAATGGGTTGGTATTTTAAATAATTAATTAGTATAATATTTGATTTATTATAATAAGTAATCCAATAACTATGAGTTTGACTATTATGTCATATATTAGACGTGGTTTATAGTGGTAGGCAACATTAAAAACTATTATAAGGTTTTGAAACCAAGTAAGAAAATTTTTATTATTATTTTACAACTTACACATACACAATTACAATATATTCATACGTTGTAGATATTTAAAAGAAGAAAAAAAAAATGTCACTACCTACGAAGACAATCAATGATATTAGAAATAAATAGACAACAAAATTCTTAAAAGTTAGGATAGATCTCTAAGTCGTGAATAATTCAACTTTTCTTTTTAATGCTTATTTATAAGTGCTTCTAACTTTAGATTATATTATTGTTAACACAAGATTATTTAAAAAAAATTATTCCAAAAGAATTTAAAAATATAACTTTATATCGATTATAATCCTTAATTAAGGTAGAATCTGCATTTTTCAAGTTAAAATAATTTATTTTAAAAAATACCATATTATTTTTATTAGACTATTAATTGTGTAGTAACATATTAATTTTTTTTATAAAAATAACATATTGCTATTTTATTTTAAGAAATAAATGTTTCTTATAATATATTTTGACAATCAAAGAGAATTTTATAGTTATTCAATGTCTAGACTATTTATCATAGTCATTTCTGCAGTAAATTAAAAAAAATTTAGTTTAGTGTTGATCATATAAAATAGTGCTAGACTATATAATACAGAAGAGATGATAATATAAATAGAAAAAATAATTCTAATTTATCTTCCAATTATTTTAATAATAAATTCAAATTAATTAATATTGAAAATTTATATGTCATTGGAGAATTATTGTATAGAAAACTAAAATATAAGATATAAAAAAATAGATTCACTTTCAAATTCTTTCATAACGAATTCTTTTTTAATTTTTTAATAAAAAAATAATTAAAATTAGAAAAAAATAGATTTCAAGATGATGCAAATAGAAAAACTTTATTAAATAAAATTATCAATATTAATTTCAAATAAGATAATTAATCAAAAGAGTTCATAAAGAGAACACAAGGATCACATACAAATTTGTCTTAGATGTTATTTTTGTAATTATTACTTATTTCCTTCTTTATCTCATATTAACATGATTTTATCATTATAATATAATTTTGATTTCTAAATATAAAAAAGTTACATACGTTAAGATTGCATACGTTTTTATAGTTTGTGTATAAAAAAATTACATACGTTAAAGTTGTTTTTATAGTTTGTGTAAATGTAGATTAGAATTCATTATTATTCTAATCGAATCAAATTAAATGTATGTGTTAAATTATATTTTCAATACTTTTAACAAAATACTTATTTGTACAATTTATATGGCAATTTCGTATTGTTATCATTTCTGATAATTATGTGTAATCAAATTCCACGGGCATAATCATATCTTAAACTTAAATATTAGTTATACTTGTTTATTTTCCTGTTCACATTACATTTAAAAATACGTTCAATTGCATTAACTTACTAAAAAATAAAATGTTCATCTTATGTTACCAAACTTATATACTAGTAATATTCTTGGAGAAAAAAAATAAAAGGTGATTTGTTTAGCATCACTTCCCTATGGTTTGGGAATAGGACCTATCCGCACTAACCAGATAAAGTTGCGAATAGCTTTACCGTTGCCAACTATATATTCAGACCCACCCTTTTCACTTCTCCTTCATCTTCATGTCCATTCTTCTCTTCTCTCTTTCCCAAGGAACCAACTTACTTTCAATTCATTCAAACCCAGTAACCATGCCTTTTCCTCTAACAATCTTTCTTCCAAACTTCTACTAAAATCCCCACTCACCTTAGCAGTTTTAAACAAACTCCCAATTCCCCTGTTTTCCCCTGTTCTTTTCCTCTGTTTTTCACATTTTCACTGTTCAGTGTTGCACGCACAAATGTCTTCATCTAGTGTCTGCCAAGGCTTGCAATCTTGTCTCGAACCCTGCGTCATGGAGCCACGTGTACTTAGTCTCAAACTCGCACTACAACAAGGCTCCAATTTTCCTCAACACTCTCCCCCCAACACCAACACAAACTCTGTTTCGCTTTCGTCTCTCTCTGCCTCCCCAGAAAAACTGCTCACGGACCATGAATCTGACCAGAGCAACACAGAATCCCAAGAGGGTAGCGGCTGGAATATCCTTCGAATTCCCTCACAGTCTTCTGACTGTCATAACAAAATAGAGGACTCTGTCTACGTTCACCCCACAGTTAAACGCTCCTCCTCAATTCTCAGTGAGAAAAGCTTGGAAATGTGCACTGAAAGCCTTGGCAGCGAGAACGGTAGCAATGCCGGCGACAGCACCGATGATATCTCCCTGTTCTCTTTTGGCGCCACCACATGTTTCACCAGAAATACTACTACTACTACTACTCATTTTACTACTACTGATGTCACCACTACCGTTGCAACTTGCGAGTCCAAAAGGGTGAAACGCGCTTGCAACTTTCCACCGCCGCTTACCACGATCACTGATTTGGGTGGCGTTCAAGTGCGGCCTCGTCGCGAAGGAGGGAGGCTGATATTGGAAGCTGTGGCTTCTCCTTCACCTTGCCCTTATTTTCGGGCTGAGCGCGAAGATGGTAGGCTTAGGCTGTGTTTGTTGGAGAGCTTTTCCGATAGTGAAGATGAAGTTTGTGATGTTGAGGAAGTTGCTGAAGAGAAAGAAGAAGAAAATGAAAATGAGAAAAACAGAGAGGAGGGTGGTGCAGAGGAGGAGTGTGTTGAGAACGTGGAGGAAGAGATGGGAGTGACGATGTTCTCGAGACCAAGCAGTTGCAAGGAAAGTGGGAAAAGAGATATTTTTGGCGATGGCTTGTCTAGTTTGAGCTTCCCTCTCTTTCTCTCTGTTTCTAAATAGAATTTCGTTTACTGCTATTATCCACTCTTTCTCTCTCTCATGTTTCATTTTCCATTTAGGATTGGAAGAAGATCAGTGCTTCATAGTTCAGAATGTCCTAATGCTAGTTAGTTATTATAGTTATTATAGTTATTAGTTATATTGGACATCGTCCTTCTGCAGTGCTTGTTTCTTTTTTCTATATTAATTTTTATTGTAGGTTCAGCGTTTCTATTTTATTTGTTTTGTATTGTTTATATATTTGGCTTTTCCTGTTCCTAGAATGCCCCGAAAGCATATTATTCTTGACAGCAAAATTACAAAGTGTGATTAGCATTGCAGACGGCAGAAAAAGAAAATGTAAGGAAAAGTTAGTCATGCCATGGGGTATGCAGATCCCAATCAGCATATAATGACATCAAATCATTCACACCATATTTAATTTTATGTACGATTACTTTCTTTTCAACTTTTAAGTCCTTTTAATCAATATATACGTACCGGTCTTAAAAAATAGTAACAAAATCATTGAGCCTTTGGGTTATTTGTCTCAAGATTATTGATTTTGGATTAAAGTTCTAGAAAAAGAACTTTACTTTTATAGCAGGGTTGCTTGATTCAACAAGTTTCCATGGAAAAAAATACTAGCAAAATTGAAAGACATGATGGAGATAACACAGAACCATGTTTGTAAAATGGTTACGTATGTTATGATGGTGCTTGTGTGAATTTTCTTTCATCTTCCTGGAGATCAAAACGAGTGAGGTAGTACTTTTCCTTCTCGTATTGTGTTGACAATGCTTATGGTAATAAAATACTGTTACAATTGGAGCATATTATAAGTCTCACGTGAGTCTCTAATGACAGTGCCCATTACAAGCAAATCACTATCCAATAAAAGTCACTGCAGTGTTTATTCTGAAATGGAAAATGGGGTAGTAAATCTGAGTCTTGGATGAAGAAAGGCATGATCTTGAAGCGTTTGTTTAATGGTGAAAAGCATGGATGATGATAATTGAGTGGAACATTGGAAGATGATGTATTCCCAGAACAATGTCAGTTAGAGCAACATGGGTGGGCTAGCTAGGAATCTTGCTCATGGAAGTGTTGGGTTGGGGCTTAGAGGGAGTGAGGGATATGAAAAGTGCATGGCTTCTTAATCTGGTAATAAATCAAAGAGGCAATTGAAAAAAGAATTGCTGCACGTACCTCCTCGTTCAAGAGCAAACCTAAAACAAGTGGTGGTGTACGGATTTAGTACCAATGCCCGGTAACTATCAAAAGGAGGGAGGGACCCCAAAACAGTAACGTGGACTGACTTCATCACTTAGTATCACCCATGTGATTGCCTTGCCACTCCTCTCAGACCATCATGTTATCAACGCATTGTAAATTGCAAATATGGCCCTACACTGTTCCTTTATTAAAGAATTCTTATGTCAGCTACATATCATCCACTATATGCTATACAAAATAATAACTTCATATAGTAGTTAGATACTATACACTCACATGTTATCAGAATCATCTTTGTGTTCAACTTCTCATTATATGTTAGAACCACATTAGTTTTTATCAAAGAAACCTATGACTAGAAAAGAAAAAAGTGTAGGTGATACCCCTAGTTGCATTGATGTGACCTTGAGCTTGTTAAGGATTAGAGATCAATGAAGTTGGGTGTGACCTTCTTTAAAGGGGAAGGGCAGTGGCTAATGGTGGACTCTCGCCATCCATACGTTAACTTGTTTTGTTCAGGCTTTGGATGACAGTGGAAGCAAACTTTGAACTATCACATGCATCATTTGGTCCCTAATATCATGTGCATTAGGAACCTTATTTTGTGTATTGGTACTTTTAGCACATATTCTCTCACCATGTCATGTCACCATAGGAAAAATCTTTGGGGCAACTAGCTAGCTACCATCCCCCTTCAAATTTTGGATCCTAAATTTTTCACACACTCTCTTTCACATCCCATTTTCTCTGCCTTTTCTTTTTACACTCCACTATGACTCATCTGAATGTAACACTCTAACTAAATGTGAATGCATAACCGCTCTAATTTTTTATGTCACAAAAAGGTTCTATGAAGCAGATTTAAAGAATAAAGGGTGTTTTTCTCTCTATTCTTGTTCATACGATTCAATAGACAGAGTCTGGAATATACCAAAATGCTACCTCTGGTTTCACACCTACGGCATAGCATTTATCATTATAAAAAGGAAATGTCACATGCATACTACATGTTAATTAGCACTGAATAGGTCTTTATTAGAGTGATTTTTGTCTAATCAAAATTAAGTTACTGATATACGTAGATACTGTGAGTATGTAATAATAATATGAGGCATAAAATGTTAGTGTATAATACTGAGGTAGGTGTAGTAGTCGGTTGTGTTGATAAACTTTACTCTCGAACATTCTTTGTTAGGGTTTTGAGTTAAGAACATGTTACACGTGAGGAGATTGAGGTTGGTATTTCCTGTAGGCATAGCTCTAATTAATGTTATTTTCGGTGGACAGACATGAATGGCACCTCGCAGTTGCAGATGGATCTGATACACATGGTAAAAGCAACAAAATAATTGTACACAAGTGTGAGAATACTGTGTCAATAGAATTCAATTACTAATTAATAATAATAACTTACAAAAGAGATTTTTTTTTTTGTTTTTGTCAGAGATAACGTTTCTTTATAGATTTTTTTTTTCTCAGAGATAACGTTTCTTTAAAAATTCAATATTATTAGGATCTAGATATGTTAATTGTTCAGGTTAAGAATTCCATTCTCGAAAAATCGAATTTGAAACGTGAAATAGGTTGATCTATAGATTGCTTTTTTTAAGATGAAAAAAAAACGAAAAGAAAATTGTAAATATAATTAATATAAATAATTAAAATGTTGGATTGAATTTTAATTTGGGTTGGGAGAAGGAAAAATAATTCTAAATCTAAATAAATTATAGAAAATGTTGAGTATAATTTTAATTTGGGTTTTTTAATTTAATTTAAATTACAAATCATTGTTAATAAATGGTTTATAACATAAAATTATCACTTAATATTTATAAATATAATAAACATTTCCAAGATATAATGATTAAAAATATGTTAATAACATATTAATTATAAAATAGTATTTGACTGTGTTTATGATGAATTAAATTATTTAATAATTTTATTATAATGAATACGATTAAAATGAATTGAAAAAAAATATGATATAATAAATTAAAGCAATCATAGTTAAGACTAAGGACTAATTTAAAATGTGTAAGTTAATTTTAAATTAATTATTTTAATGTTTTTAACTTAAATTGTGTAATTTAAGCTTGTTAGATTGAATATTTTTCATCTTGAAAAAAAAAATTAACGTTAGAAATATGGGAATGAAAATTTTGTTATAACTTTAGGATTCTTTTTAATAAAATAACTTTATTTATTACAATGAAAAACTTTTAGTTCTATATAAAGTCTATCATCATGTAATCGATTATAATGATTTTAGTTGGGATGATTGTGGCTAGGTATTAAAATTAAATATCTTATTTTTCATTTAGTGGAATGATTTGGAATGAAACAAAATATCTATTTGTTTAATTATCGATGCATAGATTACATATAAATATTGCTTGAATGTGGTGTTGTAAGATTCATTGTGAACAAATTAGAGAAGAAATCGATTGAACTAGACCTAAATTAGTGTCTTTTGTGGTCCATAGTAGGTTGCAGTGTAGACATCATAAATTGTTTAGTTGCAAAGGAATGTGCTAAGACTTCTCATATGACCCTTTTTAAGTGTTTTCAATTTGAAATGTGGGTTTGGGTTTTGGATTTTGTTGAGTTCCTGGATCTTGGAGTAATTGTGACTTGATAAGAAATATATGGTATTGGTCATTTATCATTATGTACTCACAGGTGTGGAACAATGTCCCTCTGTAGGATGACTAGATAATATTAGTTCACAATGATTGTTCCATATATTGATTCACTTCACATGTTTGTTAATCAATTTTCGTCAATTTGTCCTCACATGTCAAGTTTTTGGAGCTTGTTCAAGTTGTTAAGCGGGGCAAGGACATGCTAAAACAAACTAAAGTGTAACTAGACTCTTTCAAATTGGTGTCATTCAACTGTCGCAACGAAAATTATGGTGATGCACATTGTCCAAAGTTCAATGTCACTAGGCTTGAACCATGGTGTATGCCTCTAAGTCTCTGTATGGATTCCATCTAAACTACAATAAATCAATGTACCTTATGGAATATGATATTTCATATTAAACTTAAAGATTTGATGGAATTGAAGTTAATGATATTTTCATATGTATTACATTATCACCTTAAATGAAATCAATGATAGACTTATATCCCAAAAAGGTCATTTTGAGGGACATTTATGAAGTTAAGAACTTTGTGGTTGCTCCATCTACAAACTAAGGGGTACAAAGGTTGACAACTGGAAATAAGCATGACGTATGAAAAGTGATGTCATGCTCATAATTGCAATAGTGATGCATAACAACCTATTATTGTTGCTTTGACATTTGTTGCCTTGCATATTTTCTTGTACAACACAATTAAACAAGCAGAACTACAATGATAATGTTTAGCGTAAAAAAAAAGGATAAGTTACAAAAAATGAACTTTATTGTCTATTTTATCAAATATCAATACTCATCCAATCAAACCTATTACATACATCCTACAATGCACATGTAATTGTTCTTCTATGGGTTTGTCACTGAGTGGAAACATATTTTATCTAAGCCATTTAGTTTCACTTGAATGTCTATTAGTGACTAAAAATTTAACTGGTGTGACACTTAGATAGGTGTTACACATTACTTTCCAGTTGATGACACATATTGTGTGCACACATTGTTTTTGACCTACAATATTTATAACATAATAGGTAATGAATACCTACTTTTCTAGGAAAAACAAATGGCATAATTTTTTGAGAAGTTTTTTTTTTTTTTTTTTATGGATCACTATGCAACACAAGATTCCAAATAGGTTTGTAAGTAGGGTGAAAATGTTGCATAATATTCCCTTAAAGTGGCTCATACGATTGCTTTAAAGCACATGATTCCTATAAATATCCAGTAGGGTGATTTTGTAACATTGAATTGATATAAGGTTAGAATCTTGGAACATGTACACCGTCGATTACCTTTACTTGTGTTGACCGAGACTATTTCTTTTAGTCTTCATGACAATGAACACAATGGTAAAACTTTTGAAACCAAAAAAATGCTCAAATGTCAAAAAAAGGTGTAAAAAAGTAACATCATTTTATAAGGCAAAAACATAGTAACCGAGTCACTTAGAGAGCCATAATGATGCATATAGATAAGGATATGTGTGTCAACTATGACTATTTTTCATTAATGGCAACAAACACAATGACACAACTTTTGGAACAAAAAAAACATTAAAAATTTGACAAAAAAGATGAAAATAACATTATTTTGTAAAGGTAAAACATAAAAACTTAGTTACTTGGGAAGTCATGATGATGGCCTCCAAATAGGGATATATGTGTGAACCAAGACTATTTTTTGTAGTTTTATGACAATGAACACAATATTACAACTTTTAGAACTAAAAACATGATAGCTTGTGAGTCTCAATTTCTTTTTGATATAATGACTGAATTGTACGCTAAGTTTGGAAGATCCACAAAAGAACTTGAGAGGTTTCAAAACCACTTACTGCAAGCTCTTCCACAATTCTTAATCATATCACTTCCACCAAAAATAATACTTGACTGATAGAAAATTTATCCAACAAATCACCATAATGGAAAGTGAAGTGGTTATGGTCTAACCTACAAATCGTGCAACATTAGAAGAATAGCAAACTAATGCAACTGGTCTTTCAATCAGTTATTTCATAACATACTACAATATAGAAACCATAAACAAGTCACAACAAGTCACAAAAATCAACTACCAACATCCATTTTGAATTGTTGATCAAAATATTGGTCACTACTCAATACGGATTAAAATTGACATTGATATCACACAAATAATCAATCATTAAAAAAATACTCAAACTTTTTCATCAAAATTTGCATCATGAAAAATCATAAGATAAGTTGAAATATTTATCTATACCAAATATTTATATAAGACAACATCAAATAAATTATCCATTACTTACTATTAATATAGTCTATAATATTCAAACTTATTAATTGAATGTGTATCTATTTCCATTAATATTTATGTTATTTCAATTTCATATACTTTTTTTTTTCACCTTTAAGAAATTTTAATTACTATTATTTATAAATATATGTTATTTTTCAAATTTATTTGTTTATAATTTTAAAATTTAATTTTCTCACTACATTAATCGGTAAATAGCCAAACTGCAGATAATAATCTATGAAAAATCCTACTTTAAATTTAAAATAATTTTACATTTCTAATGTATTATTTAAATCCTTTAACAACTTTTAATTTTTCGCACCACTAATTATCATTATCGTAATTGTATTTTATTTCTATATTTATTAAAAATATTATTTATCATAAAAAGCTAATTATTAAAATAAATTTAATAATATCAATGTATATTTTACATTTAATTATACAATCTAAAGTAATATTTATTTATTTTATAATATTTTTAATATATTATTTATATAAATTTTAATTTATTATATTAATAAAAAATTCAAAAAGAAAATCATGTTAAGAAATTATATTATTTTTTTAAAATTCCTCATACCTTTTTCATTAATTTTTTCATAAAAGAACAAACCTTATCATGATATTGAATTCCCAGTAATTTTCCGATCTAGTGGCATTGTTTAAAAAATTTAGGCCAAATTTTTAACGTAAACGGTGAATAGATCTATTTAAGTAAATAAACTTGACGAGGTTTATTTGGGTACTTAAAAAAGTATTTCTGAAAAATTCTATAAATTAAGGTATGAAAATATGGGGAGAAAGTACATTGTGTCAGCGCGAGCATTTCAGAACAGACCTATTCAAAACACAGTTAGAAGCTTGTACATCTAATATGATCACGAGGACTCAAAATATCCTACTTTCTCTTTAGATTTTTCATTTCAAAATTGAAGCAAAATATAAGAGAGAAATTTCTAATCCGTGGTTTCATTATTTATCAAAAGTTGATTTCTTAAAATCTCTTACACTACGAGAGATTGATACATAATAAATAGTAGAAAATATGATAAAATAATCCAAGGGATTATCACTACTCCAACACAAACATCTCGTGTGTACTCGAGCAAACAAATTAGAAAGTGGATAGAGTTATCTTTTTATTCATTCTTTCTGCATAATCGTCCTCAAATTTAGTTTTACATCAAAGAAACAATAAAAAAAATTGATCAATTTTAAACTCCTCAAAATTCAATAATTCAATTTAGAGAAATAAATACCAAAAAGTAATTTAAAAAATCTTACACAAATAATGGAAATTTTGCATAGTTCTGTTAGTGCTAAAAAATAGATAAGAAATATATTTTTATGAAAATAATTGCAAAATTCATGAAAAGTGTAAGAAAATAAAGTTCGAGAAATACCAAGAGACATTTAGCATTAGATAAAAAAAAACCTTTCATGATGTTTTTAATCGTTATTGACATAATCATCATTAAAAAAAGAGACATCGGTAATAATTGAGAATCATCTCTATATAAAATTTTATATTAGCTGTCACGGTACTTATAAGATATAATAATGATTCTTATAGCAACCATTATCGAAGTATCAACTATCAATACATTTAAAAAAAATTATACATAATATAAAAAAGGAGTGTGATAAGAACTCATTAAAAGTTTCATTCAATGGCAATTGTAGTAAGAATCCTCATTGTAGGTATTGTTTTTTATAGCTACTTCAAGTATGCATTCAACTAGATATAGTTTCACAATTACAACAATTAATTAAGTTTTATAATACCTCACACAGTTTACAAAATATTATGTGTTGTTATACATATTGATAAAATATTTTATCTACATATTTCTAAAGTAGTTCAGTGTTTGTGAATTTAACAGTTGTACATTATTCAAAAACTACAATATATTTACGTAGTTTCAAATAAGTTTATAAATAAAAAGTAATTAATTTATTATTGAATTGGTTAACTATTACAAATATCTCATTCAACTTCATACAATTATGCTTCCTTACTTAGTATCAATTGCAATGTTGTGGAATTAGTTAAACAAGCTTATCGGATAAAACAGAAAACATATATCTTACGGACACTACAAAATCAAGATTAAAAATCAAATATACAAGAATTTAATGTGGTTTAATTATAATATTAACAAATTTCTATTTATATTCATGACCTAGACTTATTGAAAACAAGCTTTCATAAAAGTTTAAGGAAAAATATGATAGGAATTACAACTCAATCCTTACACTCTCATAGAGTGAATGCTCACTGAATAACTCTTACAGTACATATACAAGTAATGTTATGCTTTGTCTATTTATATAATTCAATAATTATTAAGATTTCAACTGTGAATTTAGTTTTACATTGATTAAAATAAAGTCAATAAAACAGTATAAACAATATATAATAAAGAAACTCACATACACTCATTCCTTTAATGTCTTAAGTTAAAAGTGATTTCTTTTACTTTGTATTTCGTTTTTTTAGACTTCAAGTGGAATAAGATTATTATTTTGATGTTAAAATCTTTTTTGTACTGATTTCTGGAGCAGATTTATCTAACTTTAGTCTTTTTGGATGCACACATAATTTCGATCGGATTAATGTAAATAAATTTCCTTATTTCCTTAGATATTCAAATGTTTATTACTTGTCCAAGTAAAAAAATAGGTATTTTTTTATACAAATGTAGCAAGATTAAAACCTATAGTCTTTAGGCATACTACCTAAATTATTTGCCATTAAGTCGAGTCTAGTGAATTCAAATGATAACAAAAAATTCATAAATCTTAAACAATAAGTTATTATTATTATTATTATTATTATTATTTAAAAATAATTGATATTAATAGGGTTTAGTAAAATCCTGGTCCATTAATTAAAAATTTATTAATGAGGTTAAAATCAATTTTAAATTTTACTAAATATACATTTGCTTTTATCACAACTGTAATGATGAATGGGAAAAAAGTGACTCCATTATTCTTTATAACGTGAATGGTATTTTACAAGTTACAAGCATATTGGCAACACATCATACACTGTAAAAATTTTAGATATTTATTTTGGATATGGAATAAAAAGATTCGAAGCTTTTAGATATATAAAATACGGATTATAGATTCTAGATAACAAATGTTCCTTTACAAGATGGCAAAAAAGACTCTGCAATACCACTGTCAGGAGCATCACATATATCCTTCATTAGCTTCCTATCATATATTCCATGACTCACTTCACATTATCACACCATTTCATTACATAAACTACATTTGTAGGCTCTACAAACAACTCACAAGACCAATAGATTTTTTATTTTTTATTTTATTTTTTTATCAGTAATCAACAATAAATGAAATGAAAACATTTAAGAGTGTTTCAACTCTTATAAAAAATAAAAAAAAAACTGTTTATTTTTTTTTAAGATTATGAAAAATATTTATACAAAAATTAATGTAATATGATATATAATTTTTTTTATGTTGTTTTGTTTATGGCTTGATGATTTTCATCCGGTGGGTAGGTAACATGATCTGACAAGAAGTTTGTGTGATCACATATTTATATATAGATGAGGTACGTAAACATATACGCTGCTTCCTTCTACACAGAGACAATGTTAGTAACCACCTTGTAGTGTACAACGTAAACATAGAGTCAAACATATGAATGTACAGAAAATAACTGGCTCAACTACTTGTGCCCAAAGTTAGCACTCTTTTTTTTCTTTCTTCTTTGGGGATAATTTAAATTTAGCATTTTCTTGCAAGCATAAGCATTCATAATTTTTTTTACCCTAATAATATTTTTTGATAACTTATTTAACTGAATAATTTATAGAGATTAGCAAGCTTGCAACTTGGTTAATGCTCCAATGTAATATTCATGTTGGAATCCTTCACAAGGAAAACCATAACGTTAAAAATTGATTTTGGAAATAATCTAACTATTATATTTTTGTATGAATTTTTGTTTCAAGTTTAATAATACCTCTAAAGATGGAGATGAGTTGGTTTAGGGTGGAAATAAATTAAACCGCTTAAAAGAGAATATAATTTAATTTTGATACGGTTAAAGAGAAATTAAACCTTTTTTCTAAAAATAAATTATATTTAAATTTTTGTTAAAGTTTATTTAGTTAAAAAGATTAAATTCTAAGTCATTAAAATTTTTTTAAACTGAATAAATTGACCTATTGTAAAATTAATATAAATAGTTTTTGTTATCATCAATATTACTATATTAAATTTCGTAGATTTTTTTAATCTTTTTAAATATTAATAATGTTGACTTAATAAGGAGTCAAACTTATAAGTTTATTCAAGAATAAATTTAAGTCTTATTTAAAGCCTTTTTAAGTTATCATAAATATTAACCAAGACCTTATGGAATATATGTTTTTCTCATATAAACAAGTTAAATTTTATTCCTATAAATTATAATGCAATTGCTTTCTTTAAGTTTCATCTCAATGTTAATTATCATAAAATAAACCTTTAAAAATTATAAAATATAACTTTAAAAATTTGTAAATCGTGTCAACTTCTGAAATAATGATGGTTTAGGATATAACTTAAAAATAGTATTTGAAAATTAAATACAAGACGACCGTTAGATTAATAATAACTATCATTAAAAGTTAAGATAGTTGAATTTTTTTAGTAGCTTAAACGTCTATATATAATGATAAAATATATAACAACCATTGCTTCCTTTTATAAACGATGACCATTATTAGAAATAACTTATGGTGATAGTTCATAATCGTGTTAAAACTTCATTTTCTAACTATACTTCAACAACGATATTTCTTTTAACCTTTAAGGGTTGTTAAATCTTTGTCGAGATGGTGATAATTAAATTATTTTATGCTTATACTGTAAAAAAGAAGTATAAAATTAATGTTGAAATATTTAAAGATTTTTAAAAGCTATATAAATATTTATATTATACACATTTAATATAAAACTCAAGTGTATAATAATTTTTACTATGTAATACAAATTATATAATATTTCAAAATAAAACACTGATGAAAACGTTTCAACTGAGTGTAAACTAATTTTATTTAAAATTTTAATGCTTTCCCGCCCTTAGCAAAACACACACTTTATAACTCATTTTAAGAATATATATTAATAAATTAAGTTAAAAGATAATTAAAATATTAATCTAAAGTGATTATTTTTATTGATGGATGTCAAAATATTAATTACCAAGATTCCAACAAATGTTGTGGGCCAAAATCAAATTTTTAAACAAAGCAGTTATATTTCAAATATACTTTAAATATTAAGAATGTTTATGTTTTAGGATTGGTAATTCCCCAAACGAACTTAAATGCGTACTATATGAAATATAAAGGTTTAATTCTTAATCATTAATCAATTAAACATAAACACGTTTAATCTAATATGACATGTTTATAACCGTTCAACGTATGAAAATGTAGCCTTTAGGTATTTATTAGTTATCAATCCTCGTATTTTTAGTTGAGCGGTGAAAAACATTTTTTTTCGAATTTTCCCTCTAACTTTTTAATATGATTTTATTCATTTAATTTCATAGGTTTCATACAATTGATACCCACATCCACATGTACCTTTATATCTTATTTCTCTTATAATTGGAATTGTTGTAAATGTTACATGATGTGATTATATTATTGCACATATTTCATACTCTTTTAACTATGTAGCAAGTACAAAATAAAATAAGTGATTAATTGTTTCTTTATCTATCCAGTGCATAACACATAATGAATTATTTTAGTACAGATGACTCCTTAACACCTTTTTTTTTTTTTTTTTAACGGTGGTAGACAACTTACCAGGTTTAGTTAGACAGGTAGAAAAAAAAAAAAACATATTTAAAA
>Ga0209700_101025_pt1 | contig 56676 bp, 25 predicted proteins | sample SiratroredBW_FD_187528 | JGI IMG/M metagenome (GOLD analysis project Ga0209700, IMG submission 187528) | Root nodule microbial communities of legume samples collected from California, USA - Siratro red BW (SPAdes) (version 2) | ecosystem: Host-associated > Plants > Roots > Nodule | place: USA...
ATTTAATTTGAGAAATTTTTAATTTCATTTGGAATGTCAAAAGGTCGTACGCGTATAACGATATCCACAATAAAGTTTAATTTCACAAAAAGTAATATATATATATATATATATATATATATATATCCTGATTCTTCACTCGATATGGATGAAGATATGTAGGAGCAAGGTCAATCCTTCTTGGGTCCTTTAGTTTAAAAATCTCATTTTTTGTTTTCTTTTATTTTTTTTATTTTTAAGTGCTCTTGCTTTGCTTATTTTATTGCTACTATTTTTGAAAATTTAAACATTCTAAAAAATCATATTTGTTGCTATTCATTTTGATAAAAGGTATTATCCTCGGTCAGGCATTGTGGGGTGCTAATACCTTTCCCACACGTAATCGACTCCCGAATCCATTCTTTGATTCACAAACCACCTTTTCATTTTCTTTGATTTTCTATAGTTTTTTATAATAAACTATAGTGGCGACTCCATATCATTTTTTAACCCTTTTTCCATTTTTGGATCATCATTAGTCCGGTCATCGACGAGGTTGCGACATCATTGATTTTCTTTCAATTTTGAAGACAGAAAAGAGGAATGTGCATGCAATTGGTTGAAAGAGGAAATGAACCCTCTTTTTAAAGAAGGCTAACTTCAAAATCTCGTTTTGCACTCTTTCTTTGTAGGAGACGAAGTTACCATCAATTAACACTCCCCTATTTTTACCATGTCTATCTCCTAAGTGGCACATTGATGACCCAATAAGCAAGCATTTAATAATCACTAATAGTTTTTTCAGAGTCAAGTTATATGAGAGAGGATTAATACTAAACATGCATGGTCTCACACAAATAGTTAGTACTATATAGATGATATCATCGTATAATCAATTAATCATTTATGAATTCTACTAAATTCAAATTACATTTAATAAAATTAAATCATTCAATATGTAAAGCCTTGGTGAAAATATCAACCCATTGGTGATATGTCTTAGCAAATTTTAATTAAAAACTATTTTTTGGACATAATCATGAAAGGACTCGTCAAATCTAACATGTACGGTCTCTTCCACAATCAAAGTGTGAGTTGTACACTTTATAAGCCTATGATTTTTCAAAGTAACCAAGGAATGTACATTTATCAACCTTGGAGTCAATTGTTCCAATTTGATCCTTGGCATTTAAGATATAACATGTACATCCAAAAGCATGAAAACAATGGATGTTGGGTTTCTTATTTCTCTACGATTCATAGGGAGCCTCCTCTAAAATAGGCCTAATCTTTGTACATAGCAAGTAGTGTTAACTACCTTTGCTAAAAAATGTTTTGAAATTGAGTTTTCACAAAGGTTGATTTTTGCCATCTCCTAAAGAGTTTTGTTCTTCCTGCCCTCAACGTCATATTGTTTAGGTGTTCTTGGTGAAAAGAAATTGTGACGTACACAATTTAATTCACAGAACATTGGAAATTCTCTATTTTCACATTTCATTCCACGGTCTCTTCAAATACTAGAGATACGCTAACCTTGCTCCATTTGTACTCTTTTGCGGAATACTTAAAATACATCGAAGGACTCACTCTTGTGAGTTAGGAAGAAAATCCATGTATATCTAGAATAGTCATCAGTGATGACCAACCCATATCGTTTTCCATCCAGACTCAAGGTTCTTGTTGGACCAAATAAATTCATATGCAAAAGTTCAAGAGACCTTGAAATGGAAACATAACTTTTAGGTTTGAAAGGGCCTTTTAATTATTTCCCCTTCTGGCAAGCTTCACAAAGAAAATGAATTTTCCAAGAGAGATTAGATAGAGCTCAAACACATTTTTTTTTTGAAAGTTTGAGGTTTAAATACACCAATTTTTTTATGTCAAAATCATCTCGTATCTTCCTTAGATAACAAACAAGTTACATTTTGCTTACTTAAGTCTAAAGATTAATGTTATAGAGATTGTTCTTTTGTTTGGCTATGAATACAGTATGTCCATTAGACAATAAGACTATGCACATGTTCTTATTAAATGAGACTATATACCCATTGTTACATAATTGACTTATACATAGCAAATTATATTTAAGTCCTTCTACATACGAGATGTTTTGAATATAAATTAAAGAGGATATTCCTACAAATCTAATACCAGTTGTCTGACCTTTTCCAACTCCACTAAAAGTTCCACCTTCATATTTTTTGAGGTCTAGGAATGTAGACTCAGTAGCTGTCATGTTCAATAGTAGCCACTATCTAGAAACCACTAGCTTTGTTCCTGACCTTTTCCTATATAACAAATTTGTGATGGAAATTATCAGTTGCTTAGGTACCCAAATCTTTTTGGTTCCTTTCTTATCAGTTCTAGGTATTTGTTTTATGTGTTTGCATCTGACATTGGTATGCCCATACTTCCCACGATTCTTACAATTACCTCTAAAAGATTTTATAAAATGACTTTTCTTTTCCTTTGTTCCTACCATATCATATACAAGATTAAAATTTTCATATGCATGCCTTGAAGTTGCAAAGAAAAGATTTAGAGTTTTAGAACTCTCAACAAATTTTTGAAAGTCATGCTTACAACATCTAACTTTTGTGTCTGTTCAAAGGATAATATATTTTTATTGGTTATACCTTGATCTCTTTTTATCTTTATATTTTATAGAGTTAAGGTTTTAAACGTTTGCTTAGCTCAAGAAAGGTTTTAGAGATCAATTTACAACTAGTGAGGAGATCTTCAAAGGATATGTCATTCTCCCCATCTTCAACAAACAATGAGCATGATGAGTTTGACATTTCTATCAAAGCAGAAGTTAAATTTTGGATGTTACCTCTTTTATGTCTATCATAAGATAAAGATTGACATGTTTGTTTACGCTTGTTTGACCCTAGTCTAAGTCTTCCCCAGTTGCCATCTGACTTTTCTTGCTTGTGTCATGCTTTCTTCTTAGCTTGGGACACTCATTTTTCACGTGTCCAAGCTTATTGCACTCGAAATAGACAATTTCCGGTGAGGCTTCCTCATTCTTCTGCCTATATGAGTTTTCTTTTCTTTTACGAGGAAACATTATGTTTCCTCCCTCTTCGTATAAGTAATTTGTTAAACCTTCTAAATATAAGGGAGATTTTGTCATCAGTTGAATAATTTGATTCCTTCCTACATATGTTTCCATTATTTTCCTTTCATCTTGTGGTCATTTGTCTTGAAGAAGATTTCGCTTGTAGTCCTTTCTCTGCTACTGTAACAACTTCCTTCTTTCTTGCAAGTGAACATCCTGAACACTCAGAATCTTAAGAAGCTCATCCCAAGTGAGCTTTTTTTTATATCTCTAGCCTCAAGGATGATTGTTGTCTTGGGCTCTCAGATCATAGATATATTGTCTAGCAGTTTCAGATTGATCTAGGCCTTGGAGAAGCTTTGTCGAAGAGCTTCTAGGCCATTCAGAAGCTTTGTCCAAATGTTCTCCACGCTTTCGCCCTCCTTCATGGTGAATGATTCGTACTAGTAGGTAAATGTGGCGACTTTAAGAAGTTGCACATCCTCTTCGTAGTGATGGCAATGAAGTGGGCTAAGCGTAAGTTTGATTGTCCTATCTCTATCCTTGAAGTAAAATTTCATCTTTATTTCTAATGACTATGAAATACAAAATTTTTATCTCATCTTCATCACCATCAGATATCAGGTATACTTGTGCTCGTACCAGTCCCTTTACTATTTCAAATATTAATAAAATATTTTTTATAAAAAAAAATTGAAGCAAAGGAAACATGATATTATTGAGGAATCAATGTCCAAAAGACACACATTTCTTTTTTTTTTTCTATGTGAAATATCAACAAAGAGATGATAATTGTATAAACCGCAAAACAAAATACTAAATAGTAATTGGATAAGTCAAATAATTATAGAAAATAGTAAATATTACACATAATTAAAATTCCAAGACAATCAAAACATCTATTAATTTTGCAAATTAAGTAAAGTTGACATTGAATAAGTAGAACAAATAATAAACAAAATGAAAAATATTATAATGAAACAAAGTATGCCCAAAATCATATTTAATGTGATAAAGTTAAGGTTTGTGTTTCCTAAAATACACTATGTCATTTGAACAAAATGGCATAAAGAAAAAATTGTCTAATCAAGATTATGATAATAAGAAAAGTATCTTAAGAGTATTTTAATTTAGTTTTATTTTAATTAGAACTAAAACTGATTCAATTCAATTAATGAGGTGAAGGCACAGTAAAAAAATGCTCTTAAGTTTAATTTGGATACTTTAATTGCATTAATTTTAACTGGTGTTGTTAATAGAAGATAGTAAGGTTGTTAATAGAAGATAGTAAGGTAAAACTTTAATTGCATTAATTTTCAATCAAAATTAATTTTGAACTAAATGAGATAAATACATAAATGAGTGTAAACCTTATCTTAGAAGTCAGTTTTGTAAGTTGATTTAGGCTTAAAGTATACTTCTTAAGATGATATCAAAGTCTATTCTAGTAAGGTTGTTAGACCTATTGGGCTACCATTAAATATATGATTTCACACACGAGTTGAGTAGTCTCAGCCAGAGGATATGTTGGAGATCCCATACTGACTAGAGATAAGGTTTTTCAATAATATACGAGTGGGTATAAACCTCATCTTGTAAGGTTGAGTTAGACTTCAAGTCTGTTTTTTGAGATGGTATCAAAGTTTATCCTAATAAGCTTGTTAGACCTATCGGGCCACCATTAAATATATGATTTCACGCACGAGTTGAGTAGTCTCAGTAAGAGATATGTTAGTGATCCCACATCGACTAGAGATAAAGTCTTTCAATAATATACAAGTAGATATAACATCTTGTAAGGTTGAGTTATTTTTGAAGAGACACATTTTTACGATTTTATTTCACTATTTTTATAATCTTATATTTTTACGATCTTGCGTGAAATTTGAATTATAATATGATTTTACTCTTAAAATTTTGAACTTATCTATATTGATACTACTCTATTCTATATTATTTACCACTTAATTAGTTTTATACATAAATTAATAATAATAATAATAAATATAAGTGGACTAAGATAGTTTTATTGTCTTAATAAATGAATTACATTTAATTTCCTTATCTATTAATGGATGAGAAATTGATGTGGGCGTAAATTTAAAAAAATAATTAATAATATAATTAATAGTTAAATTTAATTTGGGTGGGGTGGTCCGAATGACAGAGGACCTTGAATGGCGCGTCCTGAGTGAGAATGAGAAAGAGAGGGAAAGGTAAAGAAGGAGGGAGTCTGTCTTATGTTTGTCCACATTCATTCATTGCCATTGCTTTCTTCCAACCCCTCCAACCCAGCATCAACACTATAAAACCCCTTTCACCATCACATGCCATAACCCACACCACACCCCAATTTCCCCTCAGATTCAGACACCCAATTTCTCTTTTCTGGTACTCACTCTAATTCCCCTCTATTCCATTTCCTTTTCTATCACAAAACAACTTTCTCTTTCTCCCTAAATTCTTTCCATCATCTCTCTCTTTGATTCTTCAGAGAAGAGAAGTTGGAATTTTTCACGTGTTTCTCAGGAAAGGAAGGGTAGGGTAGAGGACCCTTCAATTCAAAATGCTTTTTTTAGACAAGGGATTGGAGTGTGTGCCCATGCCAACAATGCCTTCAGTTTTTTCTCAAGAAAGGGACTAATGGGTGTTGTGCTGGGTCCTCCACATTCGCTGCCTTTCCCATCTAATCAATCAGCAAGTTTGTTGCTTGCAGAATTGGCATGCATGAATCGTGTGATTATAAAAAAAAAGTAGAGGGGCTACATCTAGTTAATTTTATGAATCTTGTTGGGGACACTCTTTTTCTTTTCCTGATTTTTATGTTATGTGGTTTCAGTATTCACCAGTTTTATTAATTATTGTTTTCTGTCCAAAAGACTGATTTTTTTTCATGGGATTTTCTCTTTCTGTCATTTTATTTATTTATTTACAAACTCTCTTGTAATGTGTATTTGAAAGTCTAATTTTATTTTAAAAGGTGATGAGGGGAAATTTGTTCTCTTCCAACAACAATCGGTGGGGTAAGTTGTGATATTATGAAGAGATTTGAACACATTTCTCCTTTTTGAAACATAAGAGTGGGTTTTGGATCATATTTTGAGGATTTGGATAGAAAGATAAAAATACTACCTTTTTATATCATATTAGGACCCACCATGATTGGCTATATCAGGTCTAGGGGTCACTTGTGGTATTTAAATTCAAGATAGTGTGTTTCCCTTTTCAATGGAATCGTGCCCTGACACTCAAGAATAGGAGAGGATCCAAATCCATATTAGAAGGTCTCATGACTCATCATAGACTTTATGGAAACCTTTCTTGTGTACAATGTATGTGGACGCTATTTATGTTAAACTGGTCATACTTGTTTATTGACAATAAGTGGAAGTGAGTGACGAGCTCACCATTCCACTGTCTGAAATTGATGCATGTTGTCGTGCTTTCTGTCCTGTGGCATGTTCTGTACTGCTGCTGTAATGCTTGTCCTGATGAAGCACTTACCAACTTTCTTGAATAGTTGTATTACTATCATGCACTTCTATTCTAAGATCCTTACTACTTATGTTTTGATCCTTCAGTAATCCGTGAAATGAAACTGATAGCTTACTATTGATCCGTAGATACGACTAGGGAACTTGTTTGCAATGGCAACTCTGAGCAATTCAACAAATATCTTTTGGCAAGATTGTCAAATTGGAAAGCCTGAAAGGCAGAAGCTACTTAACCAAAAGGGATGTGTTGTATGGATTACTGGACTCAGCGGATCAGGTTCATGCTCTTAATTTTATTGGTCATGTGTTGACATTTTTAAAACATTGATTCCAGATATTCAGTTCTTTTTTGGCCTAGAAAATGTCATATTATTTCTATTTGTGATGCTTTTGCTTTTCATTATGTTTTTGAGCTCCTTGAATTTGAGTTTTGTCTTTAACTATTCCTTATAGGCAGGTAACTATTGTCTGTCACATTGCATGGTAATTACCAAATAAGCATTCGAGTCCACATTCTGTTTTCATTTTGAATGCATGTATCCGTTCTACCAAAGAACATATTACATGAATTGTTTAAACATATGCATATGGTTAATTAAGTATCAAATACTCGTGCATGTATATTATGAATACCACTGGGAGAAGTGAATTATGACCTTTTAGACCAGGAAATTTTTAGACAAGCTAGAAAGATTGAAAGAAACCTTTAATACATAAGTTTTTCACTATTTTTATTCTTGTAATAATCCTCTTCCCTGGTGGAAATGAATACAATGTGCAGATTGTATACTACTTATCACCAAAATTTCCCATTTATTCCATCTCATACCTTTCTAATCACATTTAAGATATGCTGTATTCCATCTTTTCTTCACTCATTCATGAATTATAGGTGTGTAGATACTTGTAAATATAATGCATAGTCTTTGAAATTCCTGAGTAAGTGTGTCTGTAATGTGCCTTTGTCATATTGTATTAATTACTTTCTCAAACTGTTCAGGAAAAAGCACATTGGCATGTTCCCTAAGCAGAGAACTGTACTCAAGGGGAAAGTTATCTTATGTCCTTGATGGAGATAACCTTCGTCATGGACTAAACAAGGATCTTGGTTTTAAAGCTGAAGACCGCACTGAAAACATTCGCAGAACTGGTAAGCTTGTTCATGTAAACTAATGCTTTACGAGAATGGAGTAACGGGAACTTGATAGCAAGTTTAATATTTTAATTATTTGGTTATGTACCAAGGGTAGATATTAGAGTGATATTGGTAGTCTATACTATCATGACAAATATCACATTTTTGTTATCCCTTTGAGCAATTGATTAGTAACTGTCCATGTCATTTTTCTATGAGAAATTGTATGGTTGAAATATTGAATTAAAAGGATGGAGGGTCTTATATGATGTTGCGCTTTATCATGGCTGTGTTTTACTAATCAGAAAATTATTTAATTCAGGCGAAGTGGCAAAACTCTTTGCTGATGCGGGTTTGATATGTGTTGCCAGTCTGATATCTCCTTACAGAAGAGATCGAGACACTTGCCGATCCATGTTAACTGATGCGAATTTTATCGAGGCAAGGCACCATTAATCAATTCTTATCTTCTTATTATTTGGTCTATGTGATATTTGATAGAGGAATGTATTGACAGGTTTTCATGAACATGCCTCTTGAATTGTGTGAGGCACGAGATCCAAAAGGCCTGTATAAGCTTGCTCGTGCGGGGAAAATCAAAGGTGTGTTATTTAAATGTGTTTCTCTTGCATAGGCTTTGTCCTACCTCTCTAACATGAGTAAACTGTAAGTGAGACATGGCAAGAAAGAAAATAAAATAAAAGAAGCCCAAAATTAAGCCTGTTCTGCATTTTTAACTTGGTTATATGCTATTCAATAATTATTCCAAGGAACCATTGAACCCCATGCTTTTTTCCTTGCTAGAGTAATCACTAGTTTTGCTCATAATTCAGATGAATACTAGTGATTTTTTCTAAAACTTTTCGTAATGCAATGAACTTATTTTCCTGGAGTGTGGAAATCATTGTCTTTATAATCAAAATTATTTAAGAAAATTAAATTAGGCAGTGGTTAAAATGGTTTTGCTAGAGTGCCTTCTGGAACATCAGTGGTAAGATGATGACTACTGTGAAAATACCTATTGATGTGAGCTGGTGTTTCATCAGTAACCATGACAGTTGAAAAACGAGTGGATTCTGAAAATTATTGTGCTATGTTGACAATAGGCTGTTTGTAAGAGATCAAAGTTGTGGCAACAGATTGGTATTGTACCATATACAGTTTTTTTGGACCTTTCACTGAGCCACGGATACTAAAACCACAGATTAACATGTGGTTGTGATTCCTGTGTAGTTTAACAAAAAGGGTTAAAAAAAAACGCTCCTTTGGTTAGATTTATTCCTGCAACTAAAGGCAATGTTTTTGGACAGCCTTGGATTCATATATCCTAACATTTGCTTGAATTCTACTATATGGTATTTATGAACTAACTGAAATTTCACAGGTTTTACTGGCATTGATGACCCATATGAGCCACCCTTAAATTGCGAGGTACATGTTCCTGAAGCATCTTTTGGTTTGTGCAGTGTGTTATAGATAATGTAGCTTACATTGTTATCCTTTTCCAGATTGAGATAAAGCAGGATGGTGGCGTTTGTCCAACACCTACTGTGATGGCTGGACAAGTGGTTACTTACTTGGAGAAGGAAGGTTTTCTTGAACATTAGGGGTTTTGAAATGTGATTATCTCCGATCATCATGTTTCTTCTATAATGAAGTTGATAAGAAATCCTAGGAAGTGTTTGTAGAGAGGGGTCAGAGGTTAAATGGACTTGCAAAGTTCATCGATTATAAATAAAATAATGAAATAATTGTTGCAATTCATTCTATAGCTTCGTCAATAATTTCAGGATATTTTCAACCCCTATCATATGATTGTTTTCTTCGCATGGTGATTACTAACCTAAGCAATTCAATTACGAAGGCTGAGACATCAGTTTTACGTGAAAAAAAAAATAGTTTATTCAAGCTTGAAACAAATGCCAATTGAATTTCTTTTTATTTAGACTCTCAATCTCTATATTTTCAATTTAAATGAATAAATGTGCTAATACCATACAAAATAATAAAATTCAATCTTAAGTACAAATAACCAAGTAGATAATTATATAAAAAAAAAATATGAAATATTTTATAAGTTTGAATAATTATACAAAAATTCGGCGAACATATGTTTGAACACAAATTTTTAATTAGTTTTTAAATAGTTATAAAAATTATTACTGTGTTATATCTATTTTTGTAAAATGTTATACCAAACTCATATATAGACATTTTTTCATGGTTATTTCAATAGATTTAGATGTTTAACATAGACATTTTATGGTTTATAGTAGGTTATGGAAGATCCATCTTTTCTCAATATTCAACTTAGATTTTTCTTCTTTTTAATTAGCAACCACAACTACTCTCTCTTGATAAATTGACTTTCAATATTAATAAGTTTTATCCAGCGACGTTTACTCATAACATCAAAGTATCTCAATCCATTTTCCTTTTAGTGACAACAATATTATATTCATGTTCCTACAATAATCATCAAGTTTGGTGCACTTCGGATTATGACTCAAATGGAAATGCACCACTCATTTTTATCCATTCTCTGACTTGATTTGGATTGGTGAAAACAATTTAAGCCCTTCTTGACTATAAATATGTGACACTTTTATATATGGGTGATTTATGTTCTGCATTAACATCCTAATCACCACATGATTTAGTACATTGTATGACTTTCAAATTGTTTATTGTGGTTCAACGAGTAAAAAATAACTCTTAACTCTGACTTAACTAAGTCACAAGCTGTATTTTTTAGTAGTTCAGTATAGTATAGTCTGTCGAATTGAAATAAACTAACCTATTTATTTATTTAATATCTAAATTTATATGAGCTTAATATGAATTATACAGTAAATATTAATTATATGTGCATGTGTTTATAATTTATTGTTATACTAAGGTATCCATACCTTTTGAAATGTGTACCATAATTTTGTTTATTAAAACACTAGAATGAAGAAACTTCCTTTTAAAAATATTTTCTTTATATTATTTTATGAATAAATTGAAATCATCTCAAATTATTGTATGTTATTTTTATGAAAAAATACAATAACATTTAAGATGATGATATTTTAATAATCCTTCATGGGATCTTTTTAGCACCCAAGAATAAGTTTTGTTACCTCACACTGTAGTTAGAGTAGTAATATATTAACAGTCAATATTACCTATACAATTAATTGAGAGTTACTTTTTTATTAAAATATTATTGGTTAATTCAAATCTTACTATAATCTTACTATTATCATACAAGATTCTCAATCTATAAAAACAAAGTTAAATAATTAATTACAAATTTAACAACAAACAACTAAATTACACACTTGGATTAATTATCACCCGATTGCTTTAAAGTTTATACTTTTCAAATATTTTTTTCATATCTATCTGAATTACGTGTATAAATTATTTATTATGAAAATAAAAAAAGAAAAAAAATGAACAAAGCATATGAGAATAAAAATATTCTCTATTTTTATGTGTATTGATCTAAAACAAAAGAGATGAATATATATAAATAATGTATCCATTCTAAGTATAGCTAAAGAAAGGAAATAAATAAAAATATTACAACCTGATACTATTATAAAACACAAAATAAACGGAATTGATGATAATTTGATTATTGTCATAAAGACAAAATCAAATAATTAATATTTCTTTTCTTCTATCAATTTGATCCTGTCATATAGACAAAATTACATAATTGATATTAGTTTTCTTCTAGAAGCCTTGTATCCATATTTCTTAACCCCCCGCAAACTGGGGAGCAAATATTGATGAGACCCAGCTTGGAACAAATATTCTAGGCTTTGGTATAAATGTCTACTAGTTGCTTTATGGTGGAAATGAGAAAGGCTTTTAGATGGGCAGAACTGTTAGAAGACAAAAATAAGCCAATACTTGGAGCTCCTTTAATATACTTGAGAATTCTAATTGTTGCATCATATTGAGCAATTGTAGGCTTATCAAGAAACTGAGAAAGTTGATGAACATAAAATGTTATGTCAGGTCAGGTATTAGTGAGATACATAAGTCTTCCAATCAACCTTCTATAGGCATGAACATCAGTGAAAGACACACTTCCGATAGAAGACAATTTAACAAGATTATCCATAGGAGTGACTACAGGTTTACAGGCTAAAAGACCTGCATCTGTTAACAATTCCAATGCATATTTCCTTTGATTCATCATTATCCCTTTCTTACTTCTTGCTACTTCAAAACCAAGAAAATATCTTAAATCACCAAGATCCTTGATCTTGAATGTCTTATTTAAAGCTTCTTTGACCTGTTCAATCTCTTCTTTATTATTTTCTGCCAAAATTATATCATCCATATACACCAATAATGCTATAAAAGATCCTTCAGAAGAATTAATAAATAAGGAATAATCATTCATAGATTGAGTATATCCCGTAGAAATAAAAAAGGATGACAATTTAGCAAACCACTCCCTGCTAGCTTGCTTAAGGCCATATAAAGCCTTTTTTTAGTTTATAAACTTGTCCTGGTTGAATAGAAGTCAATCTAGGAGGAACAACCATGTATACATCTTCTTTCAACTCTCCATGTAAGAAAGCATTATTTATGTCTAACTGCTTCAACTCCCAATTATATATAGGAGCTAGAGAAAGAAGCAACCTTATAGTGGTCATCTTTGCTATTGGAGAAAAAGTTTCAAGGTAGTCAATGCCCTCTGTTTGTGTGTACCCCTTCACCACTAATCTTGCTTTATATCTTTCAACAGTCCCATCAGCATTATACTTTATTTTGAATATCCATTTGCAACCTATAACAGTTTTGTTCTTGGGAAGAATAATAGTCTCCCATGTTTGATTTGACTCCAAAGCAAGACATCTCACACTGTATAGCCTTTCTCCAACAGACATATTTCACAATTTCAGAATAAGTGTTTGGCTCAACATGTGAAGAAATAGACATAACAAAAGATTTATAAGAAGGTGATATTTTATTATAAGACAAAACAAAATTCAAAGGATATTTAACTCTAAAAGATGTATTGGAAACATTGAGATTACAATGATAATCCTTTAGATACTCAGGTGGTATTTTTGTTCTAGTACTCATTCGAATTGACTGTGTTGTTTCATGATTTTCAATGAGGTTTTGGTCTCTATGGGAACAAACTTCTTCGAAGATATGAATGCCTAAATCATGGTCATTATTAACATTATTTTCAATATTATCACATGGTGCAAAAATGACTCGTGATGACTGACTCAAAATAGGTTGATCTTCAATAAAAAACATTTTGATCATCAATGTTTAAACTGTCAGTTTCATTGCTAGTATCTTCAACCCTTTGATATGGAAAAACATGTTCACAGAAGACATCTCTAGACACAAAAATTTCTTTTGATTGAATATTCAACAAAATATCCTTTTGTCCCCTTTTTAAAACCAATAAAAACACATTTTGATATCAAATTTACTTCTAATTGTTGAAAAAGTGCTAGCATAGCATAAAGATCCAAACACTTTTAATTGATTAAAATCTAGTGAAGTTTTGCAAAGCATTTCATGAGGAGAAAAATCATTTAAAACAAGTATGGGAAGCATGTTTATAATATAGGCAACATATATCACAGAATATGACCATTAAATTTTGGGTAAATGAGATTGTATCATGAGAGCTCTTGCTATATTTAATAAATGGTCATGTTTCCTTTCAACTATACTATTTTTTTGTCGAGTATTGACATGTGAAGTTTGATGTATTATTCCTTTATTGATAAAAAAATTAGTCATGAAAAATTCAATTTCATTATCACTTCTTATTACTTTTATTGTTGTCTCAAACTGTGTTTGAATAAAAACAACAAAATCTTCCAAACTCTTAACAACTTTAGATTTTTTTTTAAAGGAAAAATCCATATGTATCTTGAATAATCATTAACTATGTCAAGAAATATTTATAACCATCAATTGATGATAATGAGTATGGTCCTCACACATCAACGTGAATCAAATCAAAACATTTTTTAGATTTAGATGCACTAATGATAAATATCACATATAAAAGATTTGTTATATTTAACAAAAGGAAATTTACTTTTGATAACATTTAAATATTTGTTTGAAATATGCCCTAACCGAAAATGCCAAAGGGTTTCAAGATCACTAGCAGTAAAATTGACAGTATTGGTGATATGTGGAGATTTGACAGGTTTGATTTGAAGATTTTGATAAGAAGGAACCCTGAGTATATAAAGTCTACTGTGCATCTCAGCTGATCCAATCACTTTCAATGAGTTCTTGTTCTTAATATGACAACCATTAGAATAAAAAATAATCACACAAGACAAATTATCAATTAACTTTGCTACCGAAAGAAGATTAAAAATGAAGTTAGGAATATACAAAACATTATCTAGGACATGATTGATAAAAACACTTCCAAAATAATTTTCAATGACTTTACTTGCATTTGGTAATTTGACAGAGATAGGATTAATTTGATGATATGAAGTGAAATGAGTCAAGGATGAACAAATATGATCATTAGCACCACTATCAAGAATCCAAAAACTAAAGGAAGGGAGAAATTTATCACCAGTGTATGTTGTTGTGTTGGAAGGAATGACAAAGATTTGATTAGAGACATTGTCACTAGATTTAGACTGTTGTAAAAGAGTTAACAATGTTTGATACTGTTCAGGAGTGAAACCAATTTGCTGAGAATGTACCTCGACCTTGAACCTTCATGATTCCGCTGATTATTATTATAATCTGGTTTATGATTTTTAAACTTGAACTGAGGTGGAAAACCATGTTTTCTATAGCATGTATCAATCACATGTCCTGTCTTTCCACAATGACTGCAGACTTTAGAAGTATATCGTCTTCCATAACTACTTATGTTAATATCAATCATTGCCTTTGATTGATCCCCAAAAATTTGTCTCTCTTGTTGTGTACCGAGAGAACAAATCATATGTTGTTGAGAACTAACATGATAAGGTAAACTAAAATCTTGTGAGGGATCAACAATTTCGTCCATGATAAACGTATCAACCAGAACTCTCAAATTAGAGCTCTGACACCATATTATAAAAATAAAGAGAAGAACAAAGATAAACAAAGGATATGACAATGAAAATATTTTCTATTTTTCTGTGTATTGATCTAAAACAAAGAGCTAAATATATACAAATCATGTAATCATTCATTCTAGGTATAGCTAAAAAAAGGAAATAAATACAAATATTACAACCTGATGTTGTCATAAACCAAAAAATAAACAGAATTTACGATAATTTGATTATTGTCATAAAAACAAAATCAAATAATTCATATTTCTTTCCTTCTATTAATTTGATCCTATCATAAAGATAAAATCACATAATATTAGTTTCCTTCTAAAAGTCTTGTATCCATATCCTCTGAAATTATTTGTATAAATTATTAATTAAAAAACAAGTGTTTGAATTGAGAAAGACTCATATGTTATCTTATAATAAGTTGATACACAATGTTTAGACATTCACATTTTGATAAGCTGAGAAAATATTTATAAAGTAGGTAGAGATTTGGATAATTAAAAATAGAGTGTTAGATTAAGATATTTATAGGTCAAATTTAAAATATATGATACCTCCTCAACATCCGTTAAGAGTAGGTAGTGAACATATATCTCTTTTGTGGGTTAAAAAATAGTCCATATTCTAATATTCTTGAGAAAAATAATTATAATTGTACTTATGTTTTTAGTGAAAAATATTCAACTATCTAATCATTTCAAATAACTTTTGATGTTTATAGTGTATCATCAGAAGTAGAACATGAATCATATGTTTGACAATATAAGGTTGAGTTTTGTAATTTTAGATTAAATCCTAGATTCCTATTGTTTATTATTGTATGTTAAGTTTATTAAGATTAATAAGCTTATAAATATCTTACTCCTTTCTATATTTTTCTTTCATATTTGTTAATGGTATGAGTAGAAGATGAATCTACTTAATAAAAGTTGTTTAAAAAAATAAAAACTAAAAACTAAAATAAATAATAAGTTGTTTAAAAAAATAAAAACTAAAAACTAAAATAAATAATAAGTTGATATGCTAGTTGGTTTTATGGTGGGATAAGTAAGAGTCCTCAATCTACTCTAATTATAATGAAACATAGTTAATTTCAACCCAGTTTTAGTGCCATGGAAGATAAACATTCCAAAATAGGATAACATTGTAATCCCTAATCCCATAAATATGGATGACACATGTCCAAAATTGACTCATCTTTCTTTGTATTTAAAATAAAAATTCATATTCTCTGTTTCGAATATTTAATGAATATAAAATTTTTATTTCATCCATTATTATTTTGGTTAAAAGTATTCATAACAATTCTCAAATATTAATTAAATATTTTTCATAAAAAAATAAAAATCACAATAAATGAAATATCATATTATAAAAAAATTTATGTCAAAAATATGCATATTTTCTTTTCTTTGATATTAAATATCAATAAATAAATTATAAGTGTATAAATTTCAAATTAAAATATCAAATAACAATTTCGTAAAAAATAAAATAATTATGAAAAAGGTAAAATTATATGTAATTTAAGTTTTACTACAATTACAACATCTATTAATCTTTAAAACGTTAAATAGTTCCACTTAAATTCAATTCTCCTACATATAAAAAAGGAAAAAAAAATAAGATATGATAAATAAAATTAAAAAATTTAATTACTAAAATATATTATAACTTCTTTATAATATTCACTTTCATTCATTATAACTTTTTCTTCTCAATTCTTTAACACTAACAAACATCAAATATAGAATATGAAATAAGAATTTATCATAAATTACTAATTAACAATAAATATTAATAATTTTCCGAGTAATTTACTTAGATAATTTTAGTACAAATCAAAATATTAGTACGACGCCGTCAACTTTTATGAACACTTTTTTTTTTCCAAGAACAAAAATATTATTCATGGAAATCGATTAGAATAGTTGGTTATAAAAAAATATTATTTCACTATAAGTTGGACGCGTATAAGCTAATTAAAAATAAAGAGAATTGCCTTTAAAAATAACGAATTAATTTTCTTCAATTTATAACTAATTTTCTATTGACTTTGATTTCGATCTTATCAAACACGGCCCAGTCTGAAAACAGAGTTTGAATTTGATTGCCAAACAAACACGGATCAAGGACAAGAAGAAGGCGAAGGAAGAAAGTAAAGTAGCTCCAAAAGGGGCAGAAAACGACAACGTAGATCGACAATGGTGCTCAACACCAACGTGGTGGCGAGAGTGGCGCACGCATCAGCGCATCTTTTCCAATTCATAGCTTGCAATCCCGAGAGGCTCAGCAGCGACGTCGTTTTGCACCTCCTCTTCTGCCTCCCTTTCCACTACCTCTTCCGCTCTCTCTCTTCCTACCTCGGCTATCGTCATCCACATTCCGATTGAGAATATCCTCTCTGTATGTATATATACATATTTCTACGTATTAATTATTGTTATTGCTGTTTATATTGATATTATATTTCTGTTTATCATCGTGTGTGTTCTAGGTTTTTGCTTGAACTCGTTTGATTTAACTGATTAGTTTTGTAAATTGGATGTTGAAGCAAGGGGAAATGAAATTACTCTGTTTTGGTTTTTATTCTGAATTTTGCTTGGTGTGAATAATGATGAGCTAGGATTTTGAGTTTGAATTTTATAGATAAAGAAAAACTATTTGCCAAATTATCCTACACTGATTAACAATCAACTTTGTGGATTAGTACTTTCTATCAATGGTGATAAAAAGTACTAACTTTTTGTGTTTTTAGCCTTGTTGTGTTGTGGAACCTTTGTTTTTGTTTAATGATTGTACAAAAGAACATTTGGGTAATGGCTACAACTTACAAGTGGCTATATATATTTTGTACAATATGGCTGGAAAGTTGAAGGGTAGTGTATGCAGGACATTTATGCATCAGAATGATTACAAATGTTCCCAGTTTAACTGTAGTTAGTGTAGAAAACATTCTCTATTTCAAAATTTTTAAATTTTGGGAGTCAAAATTGGGTTTTGAAGTAGGATTTTAGTTTTTTGTTTCCTTTCAAACTTTTGGACCGTAAGAAAATAGATATGAAAATTCCTTTCTTCTCTTCACCTCTTCATGATTTTCCTTTATTCAGATGCTATGTAATTGTACTTCAGCTCTTTACTACTATGTTCCCATCTTGAGACACAAATCAGTTGGTTGAGTACTCAAATATTATTCATGGGTGAGGCAGGGAAGGTAAAGGGTAATAAGTTTGAATTCTGATGCCTATAATTTTATTTGTTTCATCATTTTTTTAACAGTGCGTTATTAGGAAGTGAGAATGTACGATGACATGTAATGGGTTTATTAAATTTTGTTTGTTCTTCTGGTTAGAGAACACTGTAGGTTTCTGAGTGGACAAGGAGAAGACTAATTCACAGGGCTTGTGCCCCTTTTCTCTCTTTGGGAATATTGTATGATGATCATGAATAGTGATAATGAACTACACTAAGAATTTATAAAATGAAAATTATAGTGAAGAGATGATGAACTAGAATAACTTGAGAATTTATAAGATTAAAATTGAAATTCCGAATATATAAAATCGTCCAGGGTTAGTTAAAACAAATAAATGGTTTATGAACTAGCCGGAATCCCGATATGCCAAGGTTATACTCAGCAACTCTGCCTTGGCGAGCACTCCATGCAAGATTAGGGTTTAATCATGATTGTCAGGCACACAGTAATTACTATTAAGAAGTCAATTGAACCTATTTTAACCGTTTGTACCTGTATAGGCCCGATATATATATATATATATATATTATTGTTGTTATTATTATCCTCATACCCAATTGGGTTGAATATTTAACTTCATAAACTCACTTATACTTGCATTTCATGACCTATAATCCATGCCAACAAAGGTATGAGTTTGTTAGTTGTGCAACTTATTTTTTTGTTTAATAATTTATTATTATATAGTATTATTTGTATATTAAATACGATTAAATATTTTTATTTATTATTTTATTAATATTTTAGATTTATAAATATAAATCTAAATTTTATTTTAAGTCCATTTTAATATTTTTTTCATAGTATATTTTTTTTTATTTGTAGTAAAAAAAAGTAAATTATTAATTTATTGTGATTGTTATAAATCTTTATTCTTACAAAAATTTAGAATTAAAAAATTGCAAAAGAAGTTGATTGAACCTTTTTTCACTTAACCCAAACTAAATCTGATAATTCACAAATCTTATACAAGTCAGCCAACTACGATCAATTTTTGGCGAATCAAATCAAAAGAGGACATTTGATTTCAGGAATCACCTTACAAGATTTTATCAACGAATATGCCATGGGAAGGCATCTAATGAGTTTAGACTAGATAATGTCTTTTCATTAACTGGTTTTTCTAGTTCACTTATTAGTGTGGTTCATTTATCGCACCTTAGTGTTGTGTTAACTAATGATTAATCTATTGACAACGTTTTAGTTGATTATCGATGACGATATTTCATATAGTTTTCACTGGATTAAAGATGCCCTTACTTTCAACATTAAATATTTTTCAAACTAAGAATGAAGGCTCCTTAAAAATAACTTTTACCATTTTTTCTCTTCTCTTGTATTCTTTTTAAACTTCTCTTTTCTACCTTTGTTGTTCACATCTTCTGCTACTATAGTACGTGTTTTTTTGCTTCATTCTTTCTCGTTTTTGTTATTTCTTTCTTCTTTTTCTTCTGCATATCTAATGGAGGTCAAGGGTCACCTCGTGTTACATCGTACATTAATATGTTATAGTGAATTATAATAACTTGGCAGTTTATAGGATGAAGACTATTAAAGAATATTATTTATCTCGTATATTACACTTTTTTTTTTCATGACAAATCTTAGTGGACGTATATAAAAATAATTATTTTACCCTTTTAAATCTTTCTTAAATGTGATAATTAAGCTTCATTTTCTTTAAAAAATAAGTATAACACACTATTGACATGTTTTAATTCATTTATTATATATTAAAACGATTTTAATAGGAATGCATGCAAAAAATTTTCATTGTTAACTAATAAAAATAATTGTAATATATTAAGTATTTTTTTTTCTTAAATACCCCTATGGGTGAAAACAAAATAAATCTCCGTGACTAGTCATTAGAATTCAAAATTATTACATCAATTAAAATAAGTTTTTGTCAAGTAGAACCAATATCATGAAAATCGAGTCAAATATACTCCAATCAACAACAAATTAGTTTTCTAATCAGTAGAACTCAAGATCATTGGATTAACTAAATAACTTCGTATAAGTTTATTGCAAAATAAATTTATAAATTTATCATAGATTACACGACCATTTAAATATTTGTTATTTTTTTAATGGCAAAGCATGTAAATATTTTTTATTCTTTAAAATTATTTAAAAGAAAAATAAATTATTTGGTCGAAAACAACTGTTACCAAAATACTTTGGGTTGTGTGTCGGAGTTGTAATTGCAGAGTCCTAGGCATAGATTGGTACACAACTACCAACCACCATGAAGAGCATGGTGACGCCATTGGGGAGGGTCTCGCCCTTTCGTCCCCGAAATGGCCATAATACCCTTCCTTTCTTCTCTTTCACACGCTACCCTTCTTCACCAAACCTCTCTTTCTCGCCTCTCTCTCTCACTCTTTCCATGGCTGCTTCACCCCAGTCCTCCGCCCCGGTACCTCTCTATTCTCCTTCTTTCATGTCTTTTCTTCCACTCAATTGAGCCATACTTAGCTTGCACGCTTCAAAATTTGAACTTTGCATCACATGATTGGAATTTGGATTTTTTTTTTTTTTTGTTTAATTGGGTGATGGAATTTCTGAATATCTCAATGATATTAAGTCTTTGTTCATTACGTGATAATCACTCTTCATGAATAAGTAATAATAGTGTGTTGTTGATGGTTTAAAAATCAGGCTGTGTCGCGTGGTGATGCTAACGTCCACAAAGATGGTGTATTTCAATTGATTCAAGCGCATCAGGTATTTCATAACGGTTCTCAGTTCAATTCAGTTTGTTGCGTGTGAGCTTTGAAGTGGTTGAAATAGAATGAATATTTTATGGGTGTGATTGGTTGTATTGACTTATTGGGGTTGTTTTGGTATGATAGGAAAAGGCTGCTAGACTTCCACCTGTTGAGGAAATTCGAACTGTCCTTGATCGTAGCGTTCGCGGGATGCTCTCTACATTCTCTAAGGTTTATGTATTTTCCTTAAGAAATCTGATTGTAAAAAAGGGATGGCTTTAAATGGAAAAAATGCTGAAAGTATCTTTGAGCATTACCAATGCTGAAAGTCTTTTAAATGGAGAGAGGACATTTTGCCTTTCTAGAAGTTTAGTTCTGCCCTTTCTTTGGTGGGCAATTATTCAGTTAGTTCTGGTATTAAAAGACTAAGGTGTCTATGAACTTTCCCACCCTAGTAACACTAACAGAATTCAAGTTTGGCAGGGAAATGAAATTGAAATCTGGCTGCCTTCTGAGTTCTGTATTCATATATTTAACATGAAATTTTATTCGTGTTTATTGGCAAATGACTTAATCTTATGATTTTTAACAAGCAGAAGTTCGATGGCTATCCATCAGGGTCTATGGTTGACTTTGCATGTGATGCAAATGGATATCCTATATTAGCAGTGAGCGACCTGGCAGTTCATACCAAGGTTTTTCCTTTTTCTTTTCTTCCTCCGAAACTTTCCTATTGTTAGAAAAATGACAAATATAAATAATTTAAAGATTTAAGTTGCTTCTTGTTGTGAACTGACTTCAAAAGAAATAGAATTTGATGTTGAATGCGGTTTTTGTGAACTAGCTTATATATAGGCATTCAGTACACTTTGCTGAATTTGGCATGTACAATACCACAAGTTCAATTTGAAATCCTATTTTCCATGTCCTCAACCAGCACGTGGTCTTGTTAACCATTATCACTCATGAGAACGTCTTTTCCAACCAACACCTACCCAGATAAAAGCGTGCTTCCATTGCTAAAGAGTGTTTTTATGCAGGACCTAACTGCCAATCCTAAATGTTCGTTGCTTGTTGCTAGAGATCCTGAAGATAGGACTGATTTAGTGATTACTTTACACGGTGATGCTATCACTGTAAGTTATGATCTTCTGTTTATTTCCCTGTTATACCTGATTTCTTTGTGCTTTCGATTCCGTTTACTATTGCATATTTGATTATATAATTATTATACTACAAAAACGTTACATGAAGGCTATGCAGTTTAAATGCATTGCGGAAATTTTTGTTTTTAGGTACCTGAAAAGGATAAAGAAGCTGTTCGAGCTGCATATTTGGCAAAACATCCCAATGCATTTTGGGTAAATTTGCTCACTTGTACCTTTACCTTATTGTTTCGAATTAACAACTCTAAAACCTTCTTATACCTTTTCCTTCGTACTGTTTTTGAATTAACAACTCTAAAACCTTCAAATATTGAAGGTTGACTTTGGAGACTTCCAATTCTTGCGCATTGAACCGAAGGTTGTACGATTTGTGTCAGGTGTTGCCACAGCTTTGTTGGGATCAGGAGGTTTGTTAACCTTGCCATTCTTATTGGTTTCATTTGCTGTTAATGCTATCTTGCAAGGTTCTTTTACTCATGTTTGGATTAATGAGTTTGGAGCTGAAGGGAAGGGAGGATTAACTTTTCATATAAATAAACTTAACCTATTTAATTTTCTTAAAACTAAAGGATGTAATAGAAGATTATTATTTGAACTTCTTGTCATCTTAGTAAAGTTGAAAGCAGTTTGTTGGAATAATACATAATACTTAGTTGTCAGAATAATGGAGGTTTATTGTATTGGATATGCTGGGCAGTTAAAGTGTTAGGGGTAGGGGGTTAGTTCATGCAGGAGGATAGGGTAGAAGAGGGAATGGTTGAACGATTATCATTATGGTTGAAGCCTTGAAGGTAAAAGTGGTTGGCAGGCAATAGGAGAGGTTTAATGGTTAGATTTGTGGGTAGTTGGAAATCGATATGTTGGGAGAAAGCTCTTATAACATGATCTCTAAAATGAGTAATATTCATTCTTGATTTAATTTAAATTGTATAGTTATCTTAACCTACTGATATTTAGAGTGGTTTCAGTTATTTTCTCACTTTAGAGACACTTTCTTGGAGAGTTTTTTTCTCTCTCTTGATGTGCATTCTGCATCATATGGGATGACATAAACCATGTCTTTCTAGTAGTTTTCTTCAAATGGAAACTGTACTGGTTATGGGTTTTTGGATAGCTTTCATTTTCTTTGCAAGGAATTTGTACTAAATCAATGCATTTTGTGGTACATTTTGTTTCTTTAATATCTACATACCGTTGTTGATCATAATGCCATGCCATCAAAATTGAATGCTTTCTCTGGACCATACAGAAATTTCACAAGTTTTCTATATTTTCCTTACATTATGCACTCTTTTCTTTAATTTTGATTTTCAGAGTTAACTGGAGATGAGTATAAATCTGCAAAAGTTGACCCCATAGCTCAATTTTCCAAGCCAGTGGCGGTAGTGATCTCTAACTGACCATCATGTTACATATCTGCAATGACTTTCAGAAACATATTTTGTTCTAATATAAGTTGTCTTTTTAACAGTCTCATATGAACAAAGATCATGCTGACGATAACAAAGTGATTGTGCATCATTGGACCTCAGTTCCAGTATGACATCTTGACCATTCTACAGTATACAATATTAGATAATAAATGAGGCTCTTTAGTTCAATTGCTAATATAGTGTAAAATTAATGTGTTAAACCAGTGTACAATATGATATCTTAGTGTGTGATGTGAGAGTACTATTCTGTGAGGTGCCATATGATAATGCATAACAGTGTATGGTATAACATAAAACAATATGTTGTGTAAACAATATATGGACCCAAATCCTTGCTTCTTGTCTATGGGAGGCAGGGGCTGATTATGTTCACCCTTAATTTAACTGAATTGATCATTATCATCTGCAGGTGGACTTTGCATACCTTCTAGATTTGGATAGTCTTGGTTTCAATGTTAAGGTACTGCCTTCATTAATTTTTCGTTGACATTATTTACCATTTCATTAGGAATTATCTATAAAATAATTTAAATTTACTTGTAAATTTGACAAATGAAGTCTTTATTAAGTTGGTCCTTTCAATAATAATCTTTCATCCTCACCTGTGTTTGAAATCGGCTCCATATTTATGAGAAGAATTAATATTTTTGTAGGCCGGTTATCAGGGTGATACTTTCAAGCTTCGTGTACCTTTCCCTCGACGTGCAGAAGATAGAAAGTGAGACATCATATTTGATATGAACTCCCATCTCCTGCATAAAATGACATGCGACATTTCTTAGTTCATAAGATTAAATATGCTCATTTGTTTTTCTAGTTTGCTTATGCAATTCTATGCACATGTGAACTTTGATGAAAATGGGAGCATTACTTTGTTAGCTAGTCTTTACTGTTGCTGATTTACTTAATTAAACTTGCTGCTTTTAATCTGAGAAATACCACTTTTCTAACTTTTATCATCCTTTTGGGATGGTATTAATCATGCTGATATGGGTTTCTGATAAGGAATTAGGAAGAATAACCTTTCCTGCAGCAAGTTGATTTTATTTTCAGCAGAGAAGTGATTCTTTTATTGTTTTTTCTTTTAGGGACGTGAAGACTCTCATTGTTGAGATGCTTCAAGCTGCCAGGCCTAAAGGTGAATGATGCCTCCACAGATCAATGATGAAGAGGTGGTCATCCAAACTTCATCTAATCCTTTAATTCAATCTGTCATTGGGACTCCTATATTTGTCAGTTTTCTTGAGAGACTAGTTGACCATGCCCTGCAACTAGACATACCTAATCCAAATAAATACTTGCGTACTCGTTGCTAAATTTTGTCTGCTCCTTACCAATTTACAATGCATGTATTTGGTAATCCCCAATTGAGTTGCCTGGGGCCTGGTTTTGTGGTCAAAGGAAAGTTTTCTGTCTTAAATTGAACTGTAATAAAGCCTGCCAAAATATAAAAAAAGTAGTGAAGGAGACTCTTAAAAGATGGAGTATTATGACGGTGATTTCTGTTCTCAGCCCTTTCTGTTTGAAATGCTGCAGCACCTGCCAGACATCCTTATTGGAAAGTGAAAAATATACACATCGAACAAGGAAATGCATGTATAATTTCCAAAAAAGATGACAGGAAATTGTTGACTTCCTCTATATTTTGTATATACACTGTTATTTTCGCTAGAAAAAACATTCAGATTGTGTGATGTTTCTCGAAGAAACAAATCCTTTTTTATATGTGAATTTCTTCCATATGTACTATTTTTATGAATAAACCCTTTTGAGGAAAAACAATAATGATCTGCTTTTTGGTACATGCATGAGTAAGTTGTGAGCTAGATGTTGTTCCATCACCCAAACACTCTTTGAAGAAAGTAGCATGATCTAATCACAAGTTCAAAGGAAATGATGTTGGAAACTGCAGGTGCGTTATGAGAGAAAGTACAGCTAAGTCACATCGGTTTGTGAGTCGTGATGATTATGTTGTTTGACATAATGGGAATACGGTGAGAATTTTTGACCAGATTACACCCATTATATTTTTCTTCTCAAACAGCAAACTGTGCGGGAGCAGAATTGAATTCTGAACAGGTTTTTATTTATTTTGTTTTTGTTTAAATTTAACAGTTGGGTGATTTTGTTGTTGAATTTTTTTACAAAAAATAATTGGTTTGGAAAAAATCGGCAAAAAAATATTTATATAAAAAAAGTGTATAGATAAATAAATAACCAAAAATGAATAAATCCAAATATTTACTTCAATGAAATATAAATTAAAAAAAATATGTAGAGAAGAGAAATGTTTGAACAAAATTTAAAAGGAAAGAATTGTAAAAAAAAAATGAAAAGTTTTTTATATAATTGAAATCATATTTTATTTAGAAAAAATAATTGTTTGGAATACAATAATTTAAAGAAGTAAAAGCTGGAATAAATAATTATTTGAAAAATGCACATATATGAACGAAATATAAATGACAAAAAAATCTAAATAAGGAAATTCTACAAATAAAAAGAGAAAAAAAAATTGTGAAAAATAATGGAAATTGTTTGATGTAATTGAAATTATTGAATTGTAAAAATTGTATGTACTTTAAAAAAAAAAAAACTAAGCGTATAGAATATTAATATAGGGAAGTAAAAGTTTGAATAAAGATTATCTAGAAAAACAAACATTTTAAGGAAATTCTGAATTAAAACTGTAAAAAAATAAAAATTATGAATTAAAAAAGAAAGGAAAGAATAGTAAACCAAAGATTGAAAGCTTTTTTATAAGATTGAAATGATTGAGTTGTAAAAAATATATAATATCAATAAATATTGATAAAGGGAAAAAGTGTTTTATGAATAATTATTGAAAGGAAAATAATTTAGAAATAAATTTTTGAAGTCAAATTATTCTTTTTTTATCAATTTTGATTATTATCATAATTGTTATAATAGTTATGTATAATAAGGTAAAAAAAATTAAATTTGTATAAATAAATAAAAATGAAAATTGGCTTGGTATATTTATTCTAATGTAGTATTTATTATATATGTTTGTGGTAAAATATATTAATAAGTTTATTTAGTAATAATTAAAAAAATTAAATTAGAAATAAATAAAAATAAATTAAGTAATTTTTTTTAATATATAGTTATAGTAAATGAAATTCAATTTAATATTTAGGAACGAAATTCACCAAATTGGATACACATAAATATAAATGAAATTAAACAGATAAATACTTAGTCAAACATAGATTTCTTCTTTATACCGTGGTGGTTCACATATGAACTATCTTCGAAGTCACCTTTAAGGTTGCTTGACATAAATCTTTGGTTTGATAGAGTTAAATGTTATCTCATGATTTTTCATGTTGGACACTTGGGTGCAGAAGTTAAGTCATTTTCTAAGTATTGATCATTTGTACAATGTTAGTGTCAGATTTGATTTATACTTAATCATGCACAATTTTTTTATTAACTATTACAAAAGAGGCGATGGTAATTGATTTTAGTGACTTCTTTGCAGTCTCCATATTATAATACTTGGGTTATGTTGTATAACAACTATTGAAAAAATCAATTGTGTTAGATTGTTATTGTTCTTGGATTATACCATTTGTAAGTAAGTTGGTAACCATTTCGACTTTCCAATCTATATATTCGTTAACACATCTTCATATCGTTCATGTCTAATTTATGAAGATGAAAGTGTGGATAATTTGTTCACTATGACAACAAACCAAGTGTCACAAGTGCAGGTCGAGATAATGCCTTATATTCATGAGCATAAACCGCACTCATAATCTCTACTTCTTTTAATAAAATGAAAAAATGTTGAATGATTCTTTGAAGTTAACAGTGATGATTTAATATATTGGAATGTATTAAGAATTTCAAATTTATGATTTATTTATTACTCTTTAAATACGAACAATTATTTCCTTATAATTTTGGAGGCCAACTTTCGTTTATTATCAATCATTGTTTTACATGCACAAGATTGTAACAAAGTCTATAGAAGTAGTTTTGATTCACAACTAACACTTGTAATGTTTGTCAGTGTGACAGTCATAATCGAAAAAGCACCATCATCATGCATTGTAACTTTAACATTCGTGTTTATCTTGACTTTTTTGTCAATCTCATTTGCCCCACTAGACATGTGTGTCACCCTTTATTTATGTGTCACTCTTGATATGTGTGTCTCTCTTAACTCCATGCGCGACAGTCTAAATTTGTACGTCAATCTACACATCAATGTTTATTTTAACTTGTGTGCCACTTTTCCTCACAAATAACACAACCAATAACATGACTTTCCTCACAAATTTCTAAAATCTTTAAACTCTCTTTCAATTATTTCAAACTTCAAGACAGTGTGGTCCATTTCTTTTTTATTCAAATAACTTTATCTATTCAAGAAATTGTGTACTGTGATGGTGAGATTGTTAATTGTCCTCACACAGGGGTTATCTTCCGAAGTGCCAAAGTGATCATGGTGGTTACTCATAGAGGAATAGCATTCGATGCTTTCAAACAATGAACCTTACAAAAATGTGGTCAAGCATGAAATCAAGATCTTTTCGCAATCATGTAAAGATACCTCATTAGGATTGTTGGTAGAAATGAGTACTACACTGCAACTCAACTTCAAGATGAGAAATATTTAGATGGAGTGATCAACATTCAAAATGGAAACCTAACTTTGTTCATCATAGAATTATGTATAATCTTTTGACAAGGTAAATTGTAATTCTTTACACTGAACCTTTACAATCCCACAAAGAACAACTTCTTCGTCACCAACACTAACAGTCACAAGTATAACTCACCATTATCCTTTGATTTAAACAATACGTATTTAGGAGATTGGAAAGCTAATATACAATTCTACACTTAACTTCTAATTGGTTCATTGACTTCATATCTTAATCCCTTCCTCACCCTTGCGAACACAGATCTTCATTACCTTAGATCTTCATTACCTTTCCCACCATCCGAAAATGAAATTCTTGGAATTTCATCTATAATTTTAGAACCTTTTAGGGCATGTTTGGTTCTGCAAACAGAAAGGTGGAGAGCGAAAAAATGAAAGGAAAGTTAATTTCCATAAATAGAAAATTAATAGAAAACGGATACTGAGAAGGAAAAGTTTCTTACCTTCTTTCTTTGCTGAATGGAGAAGATTTATGTGGAATATAACACTTTTTTATATTTTTTTATGTAATTAATATAATAATTTATTAATATATATATATATATATATTTATATTATAATAAAATAAATATAATTAATCATAAATAATAATAACAATAATGATAAACTTAATAAAATTATAAAATATTAATAATAAATTATAAAGTACTAATAAATATAAGATAATTATAAAAATAAAATATTAGTAGTATTAATATTAAAAACTACAAACAATAATAATTTATAAATAATAATAAAAATAATAAAATTGTAAAATGATATAAAAGTATTAATAATAAAATTAAAATAATAATAATTAAAATAAATTTATAAAATAATATTATTATTAACAATAATAATTTAATTTTGTATTTTAATTTTAAAATAATTGATATCAACTAAAATAATAATAATTTATCAATCACACTCAACAAATTAATTATAGTTAATCTTAAATTAATCTTAACTATAATTTCATCTATTAAAAAAAATTAGTTTATCAATCACACCTATCACATCACTTACAAATTATTATAAATTTTTCCTTCATTTCTTATCATCTTTGCCTTAATCCAAACAACCAAACTTTTCACACACTTCCATCTCAAATCAACTTAAATCCACTCTCTCAAACCCAAACAAACCATTAGTGATAATGATGATGACATCTTCACCCAAAATGCAGATGACGATAACGACACTATAGACATCTCCATACAACAACAACCTCATCACTATTTACCCCATCCCTATATCCCTCTCCAACACTTCCAAACACAAACAACCCTTCCTGAAGAACAAAATGTTGAGTTTAGTCATGAATTTGACGATGAGTATGTGGAACATCCATAGGGAACATTATTTGAGGGAATGTGATTCCAAAATAAGGAATAACTACTAGACGCAACCAACAGTTTCCACATAATGAACCATTGCACTTATAGAACCACACATTCCAAAACCACAAGATTAAGAGTGCAATGAAAGTGTTAGGAAATCTTGTACACCAGAAAACAATATCGGGAGATCTAAAATTTGGAAGGAGTACACACCTACGAAACACCTTTGATTTCACATTATCACAATAAGTTAGGGTCATGCATAATTTCACAACATATATGTGAAAATTATTGACGCTAACCTATCTACCCCAATTGCCACTATAATTGGTCATATCAAGTTCTCAATTAAGCACATTGTCACATATAAAAAAGCTTGGTTGGAAAACCAACTAACAATTGAAAATGTGTACGATAATTGGAAGAATCATTTCACGAATTGCTCAACCTATTACGAGCCATGTCAAAATTTGTTCCTAGTTTCAAGTATTGATTGACCACGCAACTAACATCTTCTGGTGAAGAGTTACTCTAAGACAAAGTTTACTTCAAAAGATTGTTCTTGATCATCAAGCCATGTGAAAAGGGACAAGTCGATGACATATTCCTCTACAACAAATATAGAGGCATTGTCCTAGTCGCAGTTACACAAGACGGGAGGACCAACATACTTACCATCATCACATTTGTTATTATTGAAGGTGAAACTGCAAATGCTTATTTCTTTCTTCTTAAAACACCTTATATACATCACACCACAGGATGGCTTGTGCTTAATTTCATATCACCCCAACTTCATTCATGTTCATACACAAGAGATGGAATTGATGGACTAAAGCTAACTTTGTGCATGTATACCTCATTCAATACATTGTTCAAAATTTCATGAGATGCTTCAAGAATGTCACACTTAAAAAGGACCTCGTAAATATAGGTAAGCAATTTTAATTTCAAGAAAACATTTTTTTGTCTTGCATGTACTCCTAGCTATCTTAACTTCTCTATTTCAATATGAAACTTATGCAATAAAGCAACAAACTAGATCAATGAAGTTCCTAAACATAAATGGACACTTGCATGAGATGAAGGTAGAAGATGGGGTAACTTGACAACCAACTTAGCTAAATCCATAAATTCGACCCTAAAAAAATAAGGAATCTTCCAATTTCCTCCATAATCATAGCCACATACACAACAACAAATTTTTCACACAAAGAGGAAGGGAAGTGAACACAATGGTTAATGTTGGTCATATTTATTAAGAAGTTACATCAAAGGTAATAGAAGATACTCATTCAAAATGAAATACTCACAAGGTGCTTGAATTTTAACAAACCAACATAAGATTCTTGGTAGAGGAGATGGTCACTCCAAGAAAAGTTTGACCAGCTGTAAAATTTGTCATTAGACTTGATGAACAGTAATGTGATTATGAGAAATTCCAAAAATTTTACATTCCATGTTCTCATGTATTGCAGCGTACAAACAAGTCCATCATGATCTCGACTTGCACATCAATCATGTCTACATAAAATTTACGATAATTTGTTTGGAAAGTTTAAACACAAAGATTATTGATCAGCACATGAAGACCCTCAACTCTACTCCAATCTAACAACTAAAAAAAGTTTCAAAGGTCATCTCGAGTAATACTTCCATTGTTAAACCTTAAAAGACCAAAAATTCATTATTTCAACTCTAACCTTCTAGAGTCAACTTTAAATAATTATGTTCTATTTCTTTAATATATCATTGTCATCCGTGAATCCATAAATCATTTACTTTACTTTTAATTAAACTCCAAATTTATATATTTACATATATTCAACTTCTACTTATTACTTGATTTAATTATTTTTAAATCATTATAGATATTATTAATATTTTTAATTAAATACGAAATCATCATCACTTCATTTTTCAATGCTTTATATTTATAAATTTTTTAAGTAAATCTTCCAGCTTTTTTACATACACAAATTTTATTTATCCACATCCTCATATTTCAAAAAAAATAATAATAATTACACAGTACCTACAATATTCACTTAATTATTTAATTAAATATTTTATTCATTAATCTTTTTAAACTTAATAAATTTAATAAATCATTTGTATTCTATACTCTTTTTTTTTCATTTCCTTAATATATAATTTATTTATAAACAAACACCTACTAGTATTATATTTTTAATTCAAAAACTACATTATCACCTCTAAATATATTCATTTTCTGAAATTTTATTTTTTCAACTTTTTCCCTTTCCAATTAATTACTTCTTAAATTAATTATTTTTATTAATTATTATTCTTTTATCTTATTTTTAATTTATTATTTCTTACTAAATCTACTTTTATAAATAACTATTCTTTAATTTATTTTTCCCTAAAATATTATTACTCATTATAGTTACCTTTCTCAATTCTAATTATAAAAAAACATTTATATTTCTAGAGTTTTAGACGGCCAAGGACTTTAGCCCACACCATGCCCTCTTTTTAGAGGTAGCTACTTCTGTTGCTTATGTAGTGAAGTACTAGAAGTTTTAGTTGTTACACCTAATGGATACTAGAACTTCTTACAATTGATTAATGTTTTGTTTAAATTGTATTAGGAAAAGAAGAAAAGAAAAAGCAATGAAAGGTAAGATTTCTGAATTATAAGAAAAATAGTGAAAATGATTAGAAAAAAAAACATAAATAATAATAAATTATTGATGATATAATCAATTATGTTTTGGAATATAATCTTCTCAATCAGGCTAAGAGAAATCCTTGTATGAACTCACAACTCAGGTAACATGCTTATACAAATCTCCTAGAAAGTGTGAAATTATATTACAAGTGTGTAAAATGGTAATTGAACATTATTGTTTGAAAAAGATATCATTGCATATAACCATTATTTGATGTTTTCTTTAAAAGAAACATTTTTTAAATCCTAGACTCTACCGAATGATCTTTCGATAAAATGATAGGACGTTGATGGAATGCGATGTTTAAACATTTTAAAGTAAAGTGATCTGATAAAATAAATACACACTTATATATTATTTTATGATTAAATATACTTAAATTCTTCTATAAATAACTTAAACGGCACAGTGAGTTGAAACAAGTCCTTTTAAATGCAACCAAGTGGAGAACGGTACCTTCAAAGCTGCAAAGAAGCAAGTTTTTGCAAGCTGTCTTCGGTGTTAAGAAGTCAAAATTTTATATTCATACGATTTTATCAAGTGATTTACTCTTTTACTATAATCTTTTATATTCACTATTTTGTTTTGAATGAGAAAAGGTCAATTTTTGGTGGCAAGTGACAAGAGATAACCTACAATTCATCCCAAGTTTCATATCTAGGGAAGAACTTGTGTAACAGATTTTCTTGTCCCAATTGTAGCTGAAAACAAAGGCCGACCAAAGACCAAAAGGGAAAATATTTGGTGCCCTTTGTTTCTTTCTTTCTTTCATGGATCAATTTCTGGCACCGTTTGTGTCTCGTTCTTTTTTGCTAATCGATCAAAGAAATAGTAGAAAGTGTAAATAAAATGTTTCACGTGTTACAACAACAACCCTCACTTGCAAATGTTGTGAATCCCACAAGCTCTTGAAGGATCATGGAAATTTCGAGGGCACACGCACCCACTTCATAGGCAATAGGCCCTATTAGATTTTGCCTATCGGAACGAGATTTGATTGAAATAACCACTTAACATATTAAAGATCAAAATCAAAATTTGCACAAGAAAATGAGTAAGATAGCATGGTGGTACAAGTAGATGATGCTTAATTTGGCATTATGCTACCATGCCCAATGATGGATATGCCTAAGGCTTACAATCCTTCAAGTATTTCCTTTCCACATTGGTTATCCTATTTATCTTTTCATAACTTTCCAGGTTCTGACGGCCAAAAATTAGATCATCCATAACAACATCCCAAGGTACATCCTCCTAGTGTTATGTCGGCAAAACAAAACTGTGGGGCATGGCATCTTATACACAAATGATAAAAGGGTTTGCCAAAAGATCATCCAATCTCCACGCTACTACCCACTTTCATCAATTGCTTGAAAAAAAAGCACACCATGAAGAGGGTTGCTTAAGGAGTGCAAACATCACAAAATTTGGACCAAAAAGAGAGAGATGAAGAATGATAGAAGGTGAGAAAAATAATTTTCTTAATTAATTGAAATGATCGGATCGGATCTTACTCGTTACAAAAAGAAAAACATGAGGAGGGGGCAACATACATGCCACACAAATATAAAAAAACTTGAATCTTCTTCATCTTCTTCTTCAATAGAAACACCATCTCCAAAACATTCATTGCTTCAAAGGGCTTTTTTCTTTCCTTCCCCCTCTAGTTCTTCCACCATCATTCAGAATCACTCTCCATGCTTCCCATGGCCTTCAACCCTCTTGGTCTCTGCATCCAAAAAGGTATATAAACAAGTTTCAGAACTCAGATCCAGTCACAAAAAATAGGGTAAAAACCAACAACCCCTTAACACACAATGACACAACCACCAACTACTTACCTTCTTGTTACTTTTCTTCTCCCTGACTTCATATCTCTCTTGGCACATGTCAGTCAACCACGCCCCAGGGCTCACCAACTGTAACCCAAGATAAGCTCATGAGAATAAAGATCAGCCCAACCAACATACCCACCAAAATTTCCCTTTTTTTCTTTGCCCACAAAAACAAAATACCCTTTTTTTCAGAGATGAAAAACTTACAAGTAAGCTTCTTTGAATGAGTTTTGCTCTCTTTTTGGGTCGCTGAGGAAGCTTGCAACCCTTCATGGCCAGAAAGTCTTCCTCTTTCTCCTTGCTTGAAAGAGTGATATAAAGCTTTGGCCACACAAGGGCTCGTTCCTCGCCGTTGTTACCGTCGCCGGCCACTTTTCCGCTCTCCTCCGCTGAACCCCTCGTCGTGTAGTACCGGTCCTCCTTCTCCGGCGACGCCGATTTCCTTGTCTCGCCCACCGACGACCGGAGAATCGCCCCGTCGGAATTCCTGCACCCAAATCTTCAGTCAAAACTCACAAAAAATGGAGAAAAGAGGGAAATTTCAGACATTATCGCAGGATTAACAGATCCAATGCAAGCTTACTCTGATAAACAAAAACAAATGAAAAACGGTTACACCCACAAAGTACACGCTTACCCCATCTGGGTATGGTATAAAAAACCTTGATTTTTTACATCAAAAACTTCTTCTGGTAATAAATTACCAAAAAATGAAAAAAAAAATTGTTTTTTTGTCCTCGGCTGCTTCTTATCATCCTCTGAGAGAATTCTCAGCAACCCAAAATGGAAAACACCAATACATTCCATCAATCAAACCCCCCATTTTCTTCTGAAAACCAACAAAATGAAAGTGAGAAAAAAAAATGAGAAAGGAAAACTAAGTTTCCCCTCGATGCTGTGCTTAAGTTTTCGCTTCTCTTCCTCTACCCAACTAGAGGAGAAACAGCATCATTACATTCCATCAACAAAAATCACATCTTCTCTGGGAAACCCAACCAGAGCCAAAAAGAAAAGGGGGATAAAATTTGAAGCCAATCCTTAGTTGATGTTGGTATTGTAAGCACCTTGTGAGGCGATTGGGTGGTTGATGATGATGATGAGAGGCTTCTTTCTCGGCCACAGTGACCCCAGAACGATGATCCAGTGCAGAACCAAGTTTCCTTCTGATTCCACCGTTGACCCTCGTTGAAATCCGAGGGTCCTTCACCCTCACACATCTCAGCCGCTTCCTGTGCCCCCACTGCAAGAAAAACTCCGGCTCCGAACCCTTGCACCCTTTCTGGTTCCTCTCTTCTGTCTCCATACCTACACCACACAGCACAACAAAACCGCTCATCAAGCTTCAGTTTTCCACCATACCCACAAAGGGGAAAAGGTGGCAAATGGGGAAACAAAACCCCAATTCCGGTTCACGGGTGCGTGAGGAGTGTGGTGGATTGTGAAAAACGAGATTCAGAAGAGGGGTGGAATACAAACCGTGAAGGATTGCCTCCAACCTCAAGATCTGCGTCTCTGAAGAGACAAGCCTCTGCAAAAGATATTCTGCCACAGGAAACCAAAGGAGTCAGAACAAGGAGCGTGTGAAGAGAAGAAAAAACACCGTTGAATGAGAACAAAAGAAAAAACTCACAATGATACAAATTCAGGGTGAGAGATTAAGGGTATGTGTTTTCATCAGCAAACAACAACAAAAAGAGGAAAAAATCACAGATCTTCTCCTCTATTATTAAATTTGCAAGCTTTTTGTTTCCTTCACAGAGGTTTTCTATGAATTCTTACTCTCCCTCACAGCTCTCTATCTGTGTCTTGCAAAAGTGGTGGCTGAAGCAGTATCTCTCTCTGGGAGTTGAAATGGGGTTTGAGGGTTATTCTGCTCTTCTCTTGTTGTGGTGTTCTCTTGTGTAATGGCCATTGTTGTTGTGTGGGTTTGTGTATTTATCCTTCTTGTGAAGTGATGGCAAAACTAGAGAGAATCGGAGCCGTTGGATGGGAAGAAAAGGGTTTGGTGATTGATCACAGTTTTGGGGGCCCCGCACCCTCAGACTCTTCTTCCCCTCTTTTCTCAATAATTGTCAAACATTAGATTAAATTAAATAACCTAATAATTTAATCATTTTTGTAAATGTATTCTTATTTATTTATTTATGTTGGAGTGGGGAACAGGAAATCCATGAATGGGGTTGGTAATAGAACGAACCTGCTCCATTTAATGGATTTGGGCTTCCTTTTGGGCTCAGCTTTTGGGCTTAATTATCGTTTTCTCTTGACCTTGTGTCGGTTTCTTTCTGCACCTCCGTACTTTCTTCAAAAATTAAAAATATCATTTTTATTTTCTTTATTTTCTTAATTATATTTCTTTTTATTTTCAGTATTATATATTATGTTTTATATTTCAAAATCTAAAATATAAAAAAATTGTATTTTAGGTTATATAATTTAAAATATAAAAAAATGTATATGAACATAGTTCTTAACATTCTTTACTGAGACAGTACAATGTGTTCAATGTGATTTTTGTCTTGTACAAAAAATATAAGAAAACTCGATATCTTTCTTACACATAATGTTAAAAAAAAAAAAGAATATAGGAAAACTGAATCTTTTTATCATACACAATGTTAAAGAAACAAACTTCTAATGTATCTATAATTAGTTAACTAAGAAAAAAAAAACAACATGCAGGACCTAATAAATTTATACCATGAGAAGAAATAACTCTTTAAATCACATAAATTAAAAAAGTATATTACAATAAACACACAAAAAATATATAAATAACAGGAGTATACAATTGTGATAAATTGTATGATTGTAATGAGTTTTTAAATTTATATGAAATATTTCAATTATTTTTATAGTGATTGTTAGGAAATATAAAGTAACGATAATGTTATTGTTAGTAATTACACAGGTCAATCTAGATTAAAATTTCTTATTTCTTTGAGCATATAATAAGAATTAATTATAGGTCTCAATAATATTGTGCTTTATAAAAGAGTGATTATTGGTCATTGTCTTTGGTATTTTCATTTTTCATATACTGCTTAAAATTTCATATATGCTTTGAATAAATTACACATTAGTTTAAATAAATATAGGTTGTTTTACAAAAATAAATATTAATCTGATATTTTTATCAATGTTAAACCATTTTCTAATTCTATATTGGTATTTTTCATACCAATTTTAAAAATTCACATGTCAAATAATTCATTTTGCCTACACTAATATTAAAGAAAGTTTTAATATGTTAACATTTACTTATTATTTTCATCTGAAAAACTTTTATTAACAATGTTTATGGCTCTTCACACTCAAACCTTTTAATTAATTTAGGAAGTTTAAGATACATCGCAAAAGAAAAGATTTTAGTTTCTCGAAAATTTAGAATTGAAAAAAAAAAGTATTTTTATTTTATATATGGTTTACTTTTAAAAAACAATATCCAGGAAAAAAATCTTCTCAGAATAATTTTGGGTCAAAATTTCTAAAAAACCATCTCAATTTAAAATAAAATATTTACTAAAAATACCATATTACTTTTATTAAATCATTTAATGTGATAATGGATTAAAAGATTTTAATAAAAATGATACATTATCTTCTTTATTTTTTTAAAAATTTCATAGTTACCCTTAATCATACATTTCATCAACCAGAAAAATTTAGTTATTCATAAAATCATAATTTTCAAGATTTATAATTTAAAAAATTCATAACATTTGGGTATTAAAATAATTATCTGTGGACAAAGCATATAAGATTTGAGTATAATAATCTGATATATTTATACTCAAATCTTTTCTATCTAGTTATGGTTGAAGTAGGATGATTAATTTGTAAAGCATAAATATTTATACTTATAACTTTTACAATTTCGTCAATTAATTTAAATAAATAAATTTAATCATGGTTAATAAAATAACATTACTTCGTCTTGAGTAATATTTGCTCATTTGGATTTTGAAAGTCACACCACCAACTTTAATCTTATCAAATTTTTATTTTGTTAACATTATTATGATTATTTTTTTTTTATTTTTAAATTATTTTTATTATACTTATTTATCAATTCAAAAGAAGTAAATAATAATAAAATTAAAAATATAGATAAATAGTCACTCTTAATTTTTGTTATTACTCCTTTTCAATTATCTTTTTCTCTCTAACCCGGTATTTTCTCCCTAATTTTGTTAAAAAAAAATTACATCTCTCCTCTTCATAAGGCACACATGCATGTTGTTATTAATGTATTCTCGACTTTTTATATATCTCCACATCTAACAACTAAACAAAATCTCCAATCAATTTCTTTCATCAAAACATAGTTAGCTATAATTTTTTATATAATAAAAATGTTTCATCCAACAATTGATTTGATATAAAGGTGAAGGTTGAGAGTTTAATTATCAAGGTTAGAGAAAAATTATTGTGGGTTAGATTACATTATTTATCTTGTAAAATAAATAGATGATGTTTAGAATGTCAGTCTTTTGATTATGAGGTTAAATTTCAAGACAAAAATGTATTTAAAAAATTTGTTGAAATCACTAATATAAAATATTATTAATACATTTAAACAAAATAGCAACAGAAACACTTAATGAAATGAAAGGTTTTATTATATTTAAAGTCCATAATTTATTTTTATAATAAAAAAGTAAAAATAAAATCCAATTCATGAATACATCAAAAAAAATATTACATAAATTCAGTATATTACTTGGATAAATAACAATAAAATATTTAATTTGTAAAATTATTTAATAATTATTAATTATTTTTAGTAAAAAATACAAAATTAATTAGATATTTGTGTAATTTAGTTTTTGTATAATACACAGAATAAAAAAAAATCCTATTCATGAATGTCTTAATTTTTTTTGTTTAAATTCAGTATTTTACTTTTATAAACTTAAAATAAAATAACAAAGTCATTAAATGTTTTCTGCATTATCATTAAAACCACTAGCACAAACACATGCCTTGTCATGCTGGTGTGTCCTCATTATTTTTAAATATCTTTAATATAATATTACATTATAAGTTTATAATATTTATAATTTTATTAAATTAATCTAAAAAGTAAATGCACAAATGTTAATACAAATTTTACATATGTTGAAAAAAAGAAAGCAGTGATCTGCGATCTCATGATTTTACAACAATAAATTATTTTTTAAGTGGGATACCAAACAAAAAATTGGTGTTCAAGATATGCATGATTTTTCTCTAATTTATAAGAAGAAATTTTTTTATTAATTAATAAATTATAACAACAACAACAAATGATTAAATGTATATTCTTTAAGGAAAAAACATAATTTACCTTTAAAGGATTGTAGAACACATCATTTTAAAAAATTACATAAAAGTAAGTAATGTAATGTATTTATGACACATTAAAAATATATAATATATAATAAAAGATTGAGTAAATAATAAGAATATCATATATGTAGATCTCTGTTTTACACAAAGTTTGTCATTATCTCTCTGATTTGATATTGAATTATTTTATATCATCTTAATCAGATTAATGGAGCAGAATATATGCATTATTATATATAAATGTAAATAATTTAAATAAATAATTTAAAAAGTATATACTTATTTATCTTTTGAGAAAGTAATTTTCTTTTTACCAAATTTGAAAGTTGAGTTCTATTTATTATTATTCTAAAGTCTCACTCAATAAAATAAATCTTTAAACAATAAATTTACAACAAAAAATGTGATCCATATGAACAAATAATATCGTTATCGTGGTCATTATATAAAATTATTATAAGAAAAACATACATGTAATTATCTATATTATTGTAAATTTTAATTACTTTTATTTCTTTATTGTCAATTGGTCTAACCAGTAATTGATTATCCTTCCAAATAGTGCATTGATTTTCAAATTTAGTTTTTTAGGAAAGAATGTCAATTATTAAAAAAAGTTGCACACTAAAAGTAAAAAATATACATATATTAACAATTACTTGTTTTTGTAGGTAAATATTTAAATGTTTTCTTTTTATATCTTCATTAAACTCTAAGGTTCTCCTGTATGTTATTTTTAATATAACAAATAAGTATGATAAGATTTATCAAGATGTACATATGTTTGTGTATCACACATACATAAAAAGGATAATATATGATTTTGGATTAATAAATTTTTTTATGAACAACATTTTTTAGTAAAACTTTATCTTTTTCTTTAAGATGTGTTTTTTTAATCAAAAATTTTATGAGTTTAAGAAACACCTTCTAAAAAAGTAACATGTAAGTGACCATGACTAAAAACATATTGTGGAAGATAAATTCTAATATTAAATAATGATTTATTTATGGTAATTATAAAATTTCATTTAATCTTTTTCAACACAATGACTTGTCAAGATTTCAACATCCAAATGTTCAGGTAGAACACACAAAATAATAATCTTGTCTCGTTATATAACCCATATTTTGATCAAATTTGTTTTTTTAAATTTAAAATATTGGTTTAAATTTAGTAAAAACATTAATTTAATTTAGTGAAAAATATATAACAGTTTTCCTTTTATATAATAATAACAATACATTTATAAATCATTATATGCTATTTTGTAGACTAAATTTATTTTTAAATTTAAAATATTAGATTTAATTTGGGAAAAAAATGAATTTAATAACATTATTAGTTAAAATTCTGACAGAAAATCACAGTGTTTGATGCTCTCACATAAATAACATTCCAGTATAATGCAATGCCAAGGTACTTTTGGCCTAGGAGTTAACCACACATCACACCGCACACCACACCTCATAATATAAAACAGAATGCGTACACACACCGGCAAGAAATTGATAATTTGATAAAATTTCACAATTCAACAAAACACTGAAGAATTTTTTAAACTTTCCTCATTTTCTTGTGATAGGAGTATGCAGAATCATTAATTTAATATTAACATTAATAACTTATAATTCATATCCATAAGAAAAAAAAAAAAACAAAAGACAAATACAAGTGAAAAGTATCCATAAGGAAAAAAAGAGAAACAGTGAAAGTAGAGGGGAAGTACCTGAATGAATGGAAAAGAAAAGAGATAAAACCTTGACATATGTGGGAGTTGGGACATAAGCAGACCACAATAACCTTAACTGTTAAGGTTAATCGTTCACACTTATATTATAAAGGATAAAATAGAAAAAAAAATAGTATACACAACAGAGATGCACACAATTAATTACAAAAATTTATTGAGTAAATAAAAATATGCATTAAAAATTAAATAATATCTATAACAATATAGAATAACATTCTTAGTGTACGTATATTATATTCTTATTTCACTTTTAATTATATTTTAAAATTATAAAAAAAATTAAATATAAACTAATCCTCTATTAGAAGTAATACAACTACTATTATTTTTGAAAATTATATAAAGATGTTTCCAGTGTATTTGATGGAAATTATCTACAAAAATAAAAATTTCTCGACAATCAAGTCAGTTCAAGTCAGTTTACCGAATAAGTAATTATAAAGAGAGAATAGTCTTACGTGGAAGTAATACCTTTATTTATAGTGATAGTAACATAATTTTTAGTTATAGGTCAATCCAATCTAGTACTCACTAATATCCACACTTAGTAGTGATATTAAATAAGATAATTTATATTAATTACTGTAATTTGTGCATTTGTAATTAATATGATGTTTATGCATGTATCAATATACTTACATCTTGAACTCATTTTAATTCAAGAGGTAAAGGTCTAAAATGATACCGTTACCAGGTGAGCACTTCTTGGAATGTTCCAAGACCGACTTGCTTCATAAGAATTTACTTGCATATGGTACACAATCTCCTCCAGACTTAAACGACTTTATACTCATTGGGAGTTGTGAAAAGCCTCAATCATTAAATAAGACAATGAATCGTCATAGAGATTTGGTGGCGTCTGGAGTCACGTGTGCGTTAAATCCACATAAGAACAATCATGTCATTTGAAATGAATGATTGCTTAATCTCAGTCGTTAGATGATATGAGGATGAAAGACCAATATTGAAAATGTTTACTCACACACTTTTAACGTTTTGAAGCCTATAAATAGGGTTATTTTCATGTAAGGACCATTACATCTTCTTCTCATCTTCCATTCAAGGAAATCATATAGGTTTTTTCTCTACATGATATCGAGTGGTGATTCCAATTCCAAAGAGTTTTCAAAGTTGTCCAACGAGGAGCTTAGGTTTAGAGTGGTCGAGAGGGTTATTGATTTGAGTTTAGAAGAGAGTTCATTCAAGGTCACTTCCCTTGCTTCAAAAGAACCAGATACTGGAGCTATTGCTTTGACAATCGAGATAGTCTGAGACCAAAATGTTAAACTAAGGGTAGAAAGAGTTTAGTGAAGTTCCTCATTGAGGTCAAGATATGAGTGGGTTTATTACATAGTACGAGAGAAGTTCTTGAGTTTTCATAGGTCTGGAGACCTGGAGGCATTCACGACTCACACGACCATCTTAGAGCATTCTATTGAGGGTGACATAATTAGTTTTGAGAATTTTGAGGTAAACGTTAATGTGTGCTATGAACAAGAAGGACCAGAGGACAATTTCTTCTATTTCTATTCATGTTTTCTTTCTAACTCATATGTCAGATTTCCTTTTGATGAATTTATAATGGAGTGCTCTCAATACTTAATGTAGCACCTACCAAACTTCACCTTAATAGTTGGACGACATTGCAGAAATTTCGGGTCAACATTTAGGAGTATTGGAATCTTCTTCGATTGTAACAATAGGTTGGTGTTAAGGACTTCTTCAAGAATTTGAGATCGATCAACATTTAAGGGAATGTAGTGTGCCAATAGAGGTTTTTGAGTCATATCTTTGACTTTGGGTTTGGTTGGGAAAACTGACTAGAATCACCTTGGTTATCTTAATTAGGTTTCTTTTGAGTGCCTTCACCTCTCAGTTGTTTTTGGAATTCCTTAAATCCTTCAAATTTTACGAACTTTGTTGCTCTTTGCCTCAACTTATCTAAGTTGGTGCCAAGTTTCTTACATAAGTTGTCCAAGAATGACCCAGGTTTCAAGGCAGTCACCAAATGATGCATTGCACCTTCAGGACTTAGATTCCTGATCTTCAATGTCATTCTTTCAAATCTCTACATGAAAGCTTGTAATGATTCATTTTTGTCTTGTCTAATGTTAACAACGGCAATCAATGTTAGATGATAGATCGAATAGCAGGAACTGAGCTCCAAACATAGCTACCAGGGTTTCAAAGTAATAAATTGAAAACGAAGGCAACTGAGTAAACCAACTCAGTGCTACGCCCTTTAAAGAGGTTAGAAATGCTCAACACAGTATGACGTCTTCTGTAGTATACAAACTAACTTGCCTAGTGTAAACATCTAGATGTTCATCAACATCAGTGGTTCCATCATACATTTCAAAAGTCGGATTTCTCTAGTTGGATGGAAGAGAGACTCCCATAATCTCTAGTTGGATACCTTATCACACTATCAACAAAAGACATATATTTATGGTTGGTGTTATAGTTAACCTTCATTCCTCACAACAAAAAATATTAATTATTAAATAGCATCTTACATAAAATAAAGTTATAAGATATTATTATTTTATTTATTACATAACATACTATTTTAAGTATAAAAGCATCAAATACAACTATTTATTTAAAAACATACTACATACATACATACAAAATTATTTTTTAACACTTTTATGATTAATGTTTTCATATAATATCAAGATAAATATCATCCATAAAACCATAATAAAATTATCTTATATATTCTTCATGCGGCGAAAATATTACTAATAGAGACACAATCAGAAGCAAAATGTAATAGAAACAGAAATCATAGAGTTAACTTACTAAAAATAAATTTGTTTTAAATGAAAAAGCTATTTTACCTAAAAATAATTAAATCGTATTTTCTAATAATATTAATTATTTACATAAAATATTTACATATACATTTAACAATCTATTTAATGAGACCGGTTGAAATTCAAATAAAATTAATATATTATGTAAAAATCTATCAATTTTTAATTACCCTAAAAACGAATATTCTCATATTTTACTAATGTGTGGTATATCAACTAAAATGGAAACATTGCAACGAGTGACAGGCTTTGCATCAATGATAGGTGGCTAAGAGTGCAGAGTAGCTTCTTTCAGACTGCATTTAAAAATTTTTAAGCCCTTTTCTTTATTGAGCAACTAATAAAAAAATAAATCAGTAGATTCTTAAAAAGTCACAAAAGTGCTTAAACTTCTATTTCAACTTGCAAAATTAACCTTTTTTTAATAATTTTATTGACTGGTAAAAAGTTATCGAAATAAAGTGTCACGTTTGTTTTTATCTCACACTATCTTTCATGGGAGTTTATATTTATTTAGATAAATGAAAAAGAAAAAAAGTGTTTTTATGTCTTTATATATTTTTTTACCAAATTTGGTTTAAAACAAGGGAATAGTGTGTTTTGTCCTTAACAAATTAATTTATAAGTTTACAAAATATATCAAATAGGTCATCTTCTATAACGTTGTAATGGTTTAAAAAGTCCTTAAATGTTACGTTTAAATATCAGAATAAACTAAATTAACATATTTTTTAAAATAAAAAGATTTTTTTTAAATATAAACATATAAAATCAAAACTAAGTTTAGCCAAAAGTATGAAGTGTATAACCATTTTTTTCCAGCAAAAGTGAATATTTTTTGGGCAAAGTAGAAAAATTAGAAAAGCTAATACTTTGGACAAAGTACATTACATTTTTCATGAACGATTTCTATAAAAAAATGTCTATAAATTTGAAATTTAACATTACTTATATTTTGATGGAGGAAAGAAGAGGGATAAATAAATAAATAAATAAGAATTTAAATAAAAATGAAATTCTCTTATTGAAAGGCAATTAAATTTTTTATTATAATATTATTTAATTTAACTTTATTATTTGTATTTCATAACTATTTAATAATTTTTATTATTAATGTTTTTCTTTTAAATCTGGAACCACCTACCCTGGTAGGCTTTTAAGTCAGATTATGTAGTCAGGGTTGTGTGGAAAACAGTTATAGGTCCCATTTTTGGCTTCTTTTATGATATGTTTCCGTTTTCAAAGGAACTAAACCGATACCTTTAGTTGCACTTCAACCAAAGAATAATATTAATATACTTTCATAAATTTTTTATCAAAGAAGATAAACGAATTTTATAATTAACTAGTAAAAACATATCTACTAATAGTTATATATTACTCACATCATAATATATATATTTACTTTTTTTTTAATTCAGTATAGTAGTAGGATTAAGATTTAATTGCAAAATGCATAGACTGAAACAAAGTTCTGAAGAAAAATAAAGTGGAGGATAGAGTACGGTACTGTTTTTGGTGCAATAGGGAGCTCAAATCGAGGAATGAATTGATGGAGTTCATTGAAGTGTGATGCCTACCACTGTCGACCACTTTATTGCTAAATAAGGGTCTGCCATTCCCAAAAGTCTGACCATTCTTAATCTCCTTCCCTTTTTGCTCATTCATCTCATTCCCTTTGAGAATTTTTCTTTATTGAATAAGGTTTTCTAGTTTTTCTTTCACATTTACAAAAGAAAAGACTTAGAAGTGTGTGATTATAACCTAGCTAATGTTGAAAATTAGAGAGAGAAAATTAACTCACGAATTCATAAATAAAAAATAATGAAAAGATATTACAAGAGTGTTATGATAGAAGCATTCACAAGTGCTTTCACAAGTCTAACACATAGACTTTTTGAAATCTTTGAAAAAGAAGATTGATGAATGGATTCTTGAAAAAAATTCTTAAATACACTTTAGAAATAGCCTGAAAAAGAAAATATCAGAAGAAAAACTTAAATCATCTATTGAAAACATATTCAAAATTTCTTAATATATTAGTGAAAGGTAGAATTTATAGAATTTTTGAAACTTGGTTTTAAATTGATTCTATTACTAATAATTAGTTATGTAGTCAATTATTATCTTTGCTAATCGGTTATTATTTTTGTTAATTGATTAATTTAGAGAAGCACTTGTTTAACTGTGCAACATTATTTTAATTGATTACGAATATTTGTTAATCAATTATTTTGTTTTTAGTGAATCTGGAAACACATTAAGGATAAATTAACTGATTATCTAATGGCTTAATCAATACCAAAAATAAAACCTTTTTTGAAAAACATTTTGATCTTTTTAGAAAATAGACTATGTATTAAACTATATGCACTTGTGAATTACCTTATGTAAAACTCACACACACATGCAATGAAAGCTTTAGTAAATAATATATCTTCAACACCATCTTCTTTAACATCATCATCATCAACATCAACATCACTTACTCTTCTTAGAAACTTAACTTGATTCCATCCTTCAAGTCTAACATTTTTCACTTTCTCCCATACAAAATCTCATACTGTGAAATCTCTATGTTAACATGAAACTAATGTTGTAGGTGAATTTAACCAAAGACATAATCTCATCCTAGTTTTCCAAGATATCCATTACACAAGTTCATAACAAATTCTCTAAAGATTATATTGTCTTTTTAAACTAACCATTTACTTGTGGATAATAGGTATAACTCATTCTTAACTTTATCCCTAAAGCTCCATGCAAAGTGTGTCAAAACTTGAAAATAAACCTCAAATCATGAACTATTATAATATTGGAAAACACTCTACGCTGTCCAACTATTTCCTTAGCGTACAACTATGTAAGCTTTACTATAGCAATCATCAAACTCACTTGAAGAAAAGGTCCATTTTTCATAGTAGGTCTACTGTCACCCAGATTACATCATGTTTTCTCATTAATTGTGGAAAATAGGTTACTAAATACATAACAATACTATCTCATTTCCACTTAGGCATATCCAAATGTTGTAACATTCCTGCAAGTCTCTTATGTTCTCGTTTTGCCTTCTAACAAATTAGATAATGAAAGACATACTAAGCCACCACCTTGTTCAAGTTGAGCCATGAAAAAACCTTTTCCAGGTACCAATACATCTTAGTCCTACTTGTTAGATTGAGTACTTACCACTAGGATAAACGCTATAGTCAGAACGTAACTCTTTCTACTTAGGAGCGTAACACCCCAAGCGTCACGATTCGATTTTAACTTGACCCACTTGATCTCCACCACAAGACAATTGATGTCACCTGGAACAATCTCTCCCTCAACAATTGTCCCACTAGGAATTAAACTCTCTGATTGTCTCACCTAACCTACACCACAGGACAATTGTGCAACCTTCAACTATCTTCCCTTAAACAATTGTCTTATTGGAAATCCAACTCGTGACCTTGACTCAGTGACAACTCAAGGCTTTAGGGGGCCTAAATCAAATTAAAAAAATGAGGCCTTTTTGAAATTAATAAGATAATTAAATATTTTTATTTAAAATTTATTTTTCGAGTTTTTTTATAAAAAAACATATCTATTAAGTTATCGTAATTAATTTAATCTAAAATATTTTTTTTAATAGACAATAAAGTTAATTCATTTAATCATTATTGAAAGATTGTTGATCTTAAATAAGATTTTATTAGTTTAAGTTTTGAAAAACACTCATTTCAGTCCAAGCAACTGATACTGAAATTATTAACATTATTCTATATGTTATATATAAATTTGGAAAATAATTTATTCTTTTTATATAATTAAGAATGTCAATTGATTTATCATTTTCTAATCTTATAATCTCCTTTAAGATATTTAATTCTAAAAATAAATCTAAGCTATCAAGATCCAATAAATTATCATGTTTCAAATATTTTTCAAGGTTTAGGCATTTTTCTTTCAGGGAAAATATTGATAGAAATTGAGAGGCTTGTTAGTACAAAAAGGCCCTTTTAGAATGACTGAATTAAATTGACAGATTCAAGGTTTTCGACTAATAACTCTCTCAATAAGTCTTTTTCTTTAATCAAAGAGCTCTTACCTGTATTTTCTAATTCACTTTTTTTATTTGTTTTTATAAATTTATCCATAGTCTCTTATTATGATTCAACAAAAAGTTTAATTCTTTATTTTTTTGAAGTTTTGAATAATCTGATTCATATCTTCTAGTTGTCATATTTGTACATTTTTATATAAAATTAAAAACTACAATAACTTTTAAGTATATAAAATAAGAATAAGTTTTTAAAAAAAAATATGTTGCAAAAATAATGAACTTGATCGTATTATCTTGGCTTGAAGTCTTAAGTATCCTTCTATTATCTTTCGATCATGTCCTTTGGTAAACAGTTAAATTTAATCAATAAACTAAACTTCTAATGCTCTTCCTTGAATCTGCGCATATTATTTTGAAATTAATTAAACAATAATGAAAAATAAAATGATTTTGAGATCAATTTATCAATCTGATATTGATTTATACATGATATTAGTGCACTCAAAAGGAGCAAAAGGCGATACAAACTCCAATTCTTCAATTTACTGATGAAAGTCTCCAAATAGAGACACACACATAATAATATAGAATGATAAAACAAATTTGAAATTGGATGATGGTCTAATGACAATCAAACACTCAAATTGAAGTAATAATATGAAAGAACTAATGAAAGAGTCAAAGAAAGGAAGAACATAAGTGAAAAAGCCAGATAAAGAAAAAAAATAAGTGGAAAAGTCAAAGAAAGGAAATATATATATATATATATATATATATATAGATGATGACAATTATAATAGAAATAGAAAATTAGAATGTTTTTATGTTAGGATTCCTTGTCTGTTGAATTTCTTTTAAAAATATTATTAAGTTAAGTTTCAAAAATATTATTCATTAAATAATATTATTATATTTATAATACCAATATAAATTTGAAGTCATTAAAGAATATTTATACTACCAATGTGATCTTAGAGTCAGTTAAGATATTTTATATTTTTCATTAAAATTATTTTTAAGTGTAATTTTAAAATTAAATATTTTTTAATTTTATAATAATTTGTTAGTATTAAATTTTTTTTGAGACCTTTGAGGCTTTAAGGCCTAAAACCGTTGTTTTACCTCCTTGACCTTGAGTTAGTCCTGTCTTGACTATGATACCAATATCAAATGCTTACCACTAAGGTAAAAAACTATAGCCTATAGTTAGGGCACAACTCTTTTTACTTAAGAATGTAACAACCTAAGCTTCACGATTTGATTGTAACTTAGTCCACCCGACCTGTGCTACAGGATAATTGATACTACTTGCAACCATGTATGATGCAAAACTAGACCAATTCGTATGACTTTTATCTTAAATCATTTTTTTTCTCCATCTTCTTGTATGCAGGTACACAAACTCTTCCTTGAACCTTAAAACTCCATTTACTCCCATCATGAAATCTTTGACTTGTCCCATACGTAACACTCAATTATATTTGCCTTGGACTGTCTTCCTATATGAAACATCTTCAAATATATTTGTCTTCGTTAGATCATAATCTTTTAAAAACTTATTCATTATCTTTTGTCGCATGCCTAGCTCTTTTTGATCAAATAAGTACTTGAGGCTCTTGCAATTAAGATGTGAAATTGAGCCCCATAAAGATAGTTTTTCTACATCTTCAAGGCTAACACCACTACCACCAAACTCTATGTCAAGTAAGGTAGCTCTTGTGAACTTGTAGTTTTCTTCAAGCATAATCTACCACCATCTTTTCTTAAATCTATATACATTCGAACCTATGATGTGATACATTATGCTAAAAAAAATTATGCTAAGGATTATCAAAGTAAACTAATTAATCTTTATTTTAACTCTAAAAAACTTTACTCTCATATATCCATTCAAGCAAAATGTTTATCCTTATATGTTAACAACATACTATCTTAAAATATCCTTATACAAAACTTCTTGTAACAATTAACAAGATTCACATAATTTTTAGTCTTCATAATACAAATTGTCCTTCTTATAATCAATTAAAAAATACAAAAAAAAAATACTCTAAACAAAATTTTGATTATATAGATATATTTTAATTTTACAAGCTTCACTACGGTAGATTCAGATCTCAAAAAGAATGAAAGATTAACTCAAGGAAAGATAATAATTTTTATAAAATAAAATTTAAATAATCAACATTTTATATTTATAAACATTTTAACTTAAATAATAAAATAAATTTCATCTTATTTAACCACTTTTTGAAAACCTATTTCTAAACATTAGAAACAATATGCAATACCAATAGCATGTTAAATGCAGTTTGGTTTGATATTGTTTTAAGTTAAGTATGGATTCATAATTCATATATAACGGGGAACATACACGCTCATCATTGACACACGTGTAATAAGGGCAGTGACACACTTATGAGAACACCTTTGAAACTTGAAACCGTTATCAAAAGAAGAGAAGTTACATTTTCGTAAATACGAGTATGTTTCATTCAAATTTATTTAGTATATTTGATGTTTTTCTATCCATAACAGGTAATTTTCATTCCATTTAATCTGAACTCACATCCATATTGAGCGGGTAAGTTTCTTATTTTTGAATTTTTATTGTTCCTATTCTCATGATATTTTGCTGTTTTGCTTTCCAATATCTTGTTGCATTCTTGCTTTTTCTTTGGGGTATAATCATACGTAATATTGTCAAATCTATTGTGACCTAATAAAAAAAACTGTAACTCACCGAACTAATTCAAGTTAAAAACGAGTTATAATTTTAGTAATGATCTAATTCTAACTCAAGTCAACAAAATTTTTTATTTAATTTGAAAACTATCAAGAAACTTAAAACATAATTTTAAATTCAAAAATAAAAATAAATTATGTATTTTTTAAATTTAAATTTTATAAATAAAATTTAATTTTAATGTTTAGATATAAAAATTTATATTTAAATTATAACGTATATAATAATATTATTTATATTCTTTTAAATTTATAATAGTTATTTTTAAAATGGGTCGAAAAATTTACAACTCAATTTGACTTAAACCCATTTAATACGCCAAATGAACTAGTCGAAGATAGTTAAGTTCTATTTAGACCTTTTTTTTTTATTCGTACCACCTATCTTACCATCTCAGTACTTTACAAGAATATTTATTTATCAATTAAAGATATTATTTTTTATTGGCTAAACATTAAATTCTCCATTTTGTTGACACTGTTCGCCAATATCAAAGATACTAAAGTTTCAATTATTATCACATAATTTTTAACACCCTTCTAATTTAGTTTTATTCAATTTGATTATTTATTTAAAATTGTATATTTAATATAGTTTTTTTTATAAAAAATATGACGTTTTCATACGAATTCAAAACTTTTTATTAAGAAAGATTGCAGAGATTGAAAAGTTTATTAACAAGTGCAAGTTTGCTGTCCACAATGAAAATTTTCAACTGCATTAGGGATTTTGAATGAATATGTATTTAAAAATATGTAATTTAACATTTATGTACCTTGAACAATGAAGATATTGCTAGGAATGATCATTATTTATTTTACTATTTTACAAATATTAAAAAGGTTAGTAGTGCATGTTTGAAAGTATGAAAGATGTCAATACGAAAATTATAACAATAACATATTCATATTCATTGTCTAATTGGATTCATAATAACTTGGTTAGGGAAGAGATGAACATAGACATATTGGACAGATTGAAGGAGAAAAAATGTATTAAATTTGTTAATACATAACTATTATGTATAATTTTCTTTCCTTTATAAATGATATATTTAATTCAATGAATGTTTTTACCAATTTGTTATTCACTATTATTTATGTAAATTTAGATTCACACAAGAATAAAGTAGGCATAATTTTTTAAGAAAGTAGGAAATTGAGTAGGCATAATATGATATGAAGGGAATTCTAATGGTAGCTTATCAATTGAGTGCATGAGGTAGGTTAGAGACTTTTTGTAAAAAGGATCAAACGTATAAATTTATGTGATTCTTAAATTGATATAGGGGACTTTGTCTATAATATTTATTTGTCCTTTGTCATGTGCATGTATTGTAATAACTACTTTCTATGCATTAACAATATTAAATTAACTTTTAAAAAACACATTTTTAGTAGATAACTATAAATATTTAAATAACTATATAAACATAACAATTTATGGTTAAATGATAATGTAAAAACATTTAATCTTTCAATACATAGACTATTTATAATATATAGTATAAAAAAAACACCTTTGGTATGTGTATGAATCTAGTTATAAATGAAATTAACTTGTTATGTGACCTCTCAATTATTTTCTCATAAACTCTCATTATTTCTTAACACTTAAATGTAGGATAACATTCTTCAAGTTCTAGAATTATCACAAGCACAATCTACTTCATTAATTATTCAGATTTTCAAACTTCTACCTTCTCTATTTTTTTTTTCAATGTTACAATTTTTTGTGTGCTTCGTTCAAAATAAACTTCCACAAATATGGCAAGAATGCATTAAAAGAAAAGAATGTTGATGGGTCATCGGAATTAAAATTTACAAATTAGAGTCCCTGAAATGTTGTTATAAGTCCTTCATTGAAAATTAACTTCCACTAGTATAGTAATAATTGATTGTAATAAAAACAAATAAGGTGGGTAAGTTTTCAGATCTAAAATTTACTCATTAGGGTAACTGAAATTATGTATGACAAGAATGCTACTAAAATTAAAAGAAGAAAGTGAGTGAGTCACAGGAGTTGAAAGTTACAAATTAGGGTTATTGGTAAGATTGCAAAAAACACTCATTATTAGAACATGTCATGGGTGAGACTGGTTAACTAAAACTAAATCAAAAAATATTTTTTTTAAAAGAAAAGTTAATGTTAGAACATGTTATTTTTTTAGTTTAATATGGCTTAGGAGACACTCATTCAACTGACTTTTCCTGATAAACTATTGGTTAAAAGATATTAGAATTTTTAAACCTGTTAGGAAATCAAGGGATTTGTTAGGACAATATCAGATATTAATGAAGTCAAAATTATTTCACATAATTACCTCCACTAGATAAACTTCTTGAATGTCCAAGTAATTTACTCCAATAAGTAAGTATTTTGCTTTGACATCAAACTTGAACTGCATAGAAGTAGAGATGGCATATTATTAAGTAATCAGCCATGTTCTTGACCCAATAATAATTAGAGTATTTAAGTCATAATTTGCCATGTTAGACTGTGGAATTCAAATAATTTAGAAAAATGTAGAGCATTCGTGAACCAAATTTATATTCAAGACTTTTTTTCTATAAATTGTTTCGTCCCAGAACAAGTAATTTTCAAGTTACAAATTGTGGTACTCGTTTCACTTTAAATTTGAGTTACATAAAAGCTATTTTTTTATAATTAGTCACATATGGAATGATTTGAACTATTTGAGTATTTAGACACATTGGATAGTAAAATCAATTTAGGAATATTTGTATATGCAAAAATTATGTACAAATAGGTGAAAACTAGCTCTTACCTCTTCACAATTTTGGTAAAATAATAACTGAAAAATGTATGAGATCTCATTTCTCATTCATTCATTCATTGAAGATATTTGTATTAACACAGATCTTTAAATAAATAACTATGGTCATATCTGTTCTTTATTCAATCATTACTACAAATTCAAAAGAGTGAATAACTTTTATCCTCCTATTTGTCTTATGGCATCATCATCACAGAAATTGGTAGAATATGATTCTGAAGCTTCTAGTATCTCTATTCCCCCACAAAATATTTTACGTAAACCAAGTGTTGAGAAAGAGAAGAATGATGAAGTAACAACAATGAAGGAGAAGGTTGACAAATCTAAAGAAGATCAAGCTTCCAATTCTAAATCCAATATGGTGTTGGATTTCGATAAGCTTTTCAATGGTGAACCGGTTCGTGGGTCAAAGTTGGAATTGAATTTTTTCAATTTAGCGGACACAGGGAATTCATCTTGTTCTAGGGAAAATTATAGCAAAAGGAGAGACGAGAACAACAATGAAGTAAAATCTTCAGAGGCTAAGACTTTTTCTTGCAACTTTTGTAAAAAAGAGTTTTCCTCTTCCCAAGCTTTGGGAGGACATCAAAATGCCCACAAGCAAGAGCGTGCTCTTGCAAAGCATCGTCAAGGGATTGATGTTGGTGCTTTTAAACACCCTCATTTTCTCTATTATCCTTATCCCACAAATTCTTTTTATGGATCTTACTATAGAACACTTGGGGTTGGAAGGGAGTCTATGATTCATAAGCCTTCTTATCTTCCATCCTCATTAGGGTTTAGGTTTGATCAAGGGCGGCCAAGACAAGAAATTCCAAACCCTCTCAATGGATTGAGGACGAAATGTTTGGATTCAAAGAATGAAATTACAAGTATGGAGAATGACACAACTTTGAGAAAACAAGGTGATAGTAGTAGTATTAGCCAAACTATCCCATTTCTTGGTGAATCTTCTTCAAATGTTGCAACCAAATCATACTCGACCCCACTAAACATTGTGAATCGTGATGATCAATCCAAACAAGAAGGAACTTCTAGCCCTAATTCTTCGCACGAGATTGATTTATCACTTAAGCTTTAGTTTTGATCTTGTTTTTATTTAAATAATTATCAATGTTCTTGTTTGGTTGCTATTCTCTTTATTTTAGTGGCATTTTATATTTTTAGTGTTAAATTATATGTTTTTAATCAACCATTTTATTTTTAATTTAATTTCAATCACTACCAATAATCATGGTCAAAAAAGGATTGTGGTGAACTGTAAGGTCTTCTTAATTAATAATTTTGTGTCGAGTTTTGTTATATTATTTATCCAACCAATTTTAACTTAATAATCTTTTCAAATAAGTATGCAAACTCAATCACGCTCCGTTAAAAATGACAATGGATGAAAAAGAAACATGATTATACTAATCTTCTAATACCTGCAACACATGCATGTAAATATTAAAGTGAATCTCCACAAATTTTATTTAAGATTTTTTCGTCAGGTGTATTATTATTTTTCTAATCCTATTTTTTATTATTATTTTTAATAGTACTTTTAATATTATTTTAACTATTATTATTAGTATTATTAATACTACTGACAATCTTTGAGAATCGAACCCAAATCTCATTGGTAGATATAGAACTTATCTAAGTTCCATTATAATATTAATAATAATATTGATAATAATTAATGATATTATTATTAATATTATCATTAATATTATTAATATTTTCATTATTATTATTATTAATCATATTATCATTAATATTATTAATATTAAATATGGTAATTAATATGATTATTATTATTAATGACAATAATATTAAGACAATATGGTAAATAATATTATTTTTAATAATAATAATAGTCATATTAATAATAATAATAATGGAAATAGGATAAAAAAATTAATTTGGTGCAGTGTTGCAATTTCTATTTATATATTTAAAAGACTTGAGTTCGAATTTCTTTCTTATCCTTCAAATCATAATCATAGTTTAGGTGAGAGGTATTATATGTGTAAAAGAACAATTATATAAATATAAGAAAAAAGTTCGCCAAATTCAATTCAACTTTTCTTAGACATTTTAACATATTCTAAAATCAATTTTAACATACTATTGCAATTTCAATTACGGCAAAAATATGATTATACAACACTAAAATCATACCAACAACAATAAATTTTATTGATGTAATTCCAATTTTTTAGCATTCAATAATTCAAATATAAATATGCATGAATTAGATTAGAACAATCTCATAGTCTTAGTTGAGCTCCTCTTTTCTGATAATCACTTGCTTCCTAAGCAACATTAGTTCCAATTGGGAGAAAGCATTGAAAATGTCCCAAACCCTCTAAAAACACTTTAGGAGCTTAACTATTTAAGAGAATAACATTTTCACTTGATTCAACCTATGAAACTCTATGATACTCACTGGTAAAACTAAAGAAAGAAATGAAAAAAAAAAATCTAGAAGAGGATAAACTTAATCTAAATCAAATTATTATTGGATAAAATTTTCCAATATGTAATTATCTCCTAGTTAATAAGATATGTTTGAAAAAAAAAAAAAAAGGAAAAAAAAAAAAAGAGATGGCATTATTACATCTTCCAAATTGTTTATTGACTGAAGTAAAACTTACTGCAACAGTATGATGGTAGTATAGGCTAGATATTGTTCTCACTAGGAGGAAAATAAGTAAACGAGTTATACTTTGTTTGGATAATCAACAATTTTTGTCAGTTTTGATTTCCTGTTTAGATTAAGGATGACAATGGAATGGTGCCGGTTTAAGTATTTCATTTCCATTTTTGAATTGAAAGTTTATCTCTATACTTATAAATTTTTTATTTCATCTCCATCAAATAACATATGTCTGAATCCATGTTTCTTTTATGTTTAATGCTAATTAAATATTTTTTTTATAAAATAGAAAAAAATAGTAAAGTATTCAAAGGATATATATTTTGTTTTCCAATATTAAATATAAAAGATAAATTATAATTATATAAATATTAAATGGAAATATTAAATAACAATTAATAAATATTAAATAATTATAGAAAAAATAAAAATGATTTAGAAATAAGTTATGAAAGGATAAAAGGATAAAAGAATGAAAAAAGATTAATATTTTAAATTATTTAATAAATTAAAAATGTTTTAAAGATGAAGATGAGTGTTGAAACAAATATTTGGATGAGTGGATATATATATATATATATATATATATATATATAATTTCATAGTATGAGAATTTTCTATAAAAATTGAGATGTATTTGAACAATATTTGTAGAAATAGATTATTTGTCATCGCTACTTTTCGTATAT